>Ga0160473_100191_pt1 | contig 57240 bp, 48 predicted proteins | sample HID1975I_E11MG_FD_108217 | JGI IMG/M metagenome (GOLD analysis project Ga0160473, IMG submission 108217) | Enriched soil microbial communities from UW Madison campus, WI, USA - HID1975I_E11 MG | ecosystem: Environmental > Terrestrial > Soil > Unclassified | place: USA: Madison, Wisconsin... | reverse complement strand
ACCAGCAGAACGCGATCGAAAGTCACGGATTCGCCAGTGGCGACTTCCAGTTTTTCGATCTTGAGGAATTCACCTTCAGCGACTTTGTACTGCTTGCCGCCGGTAACGATTACTGCGTAAGACATGGTATTTCTCCGATAATCCTGCTCACCCAGCGCTTTATATATTGAGTATTGGCTGGCATGGCTGCATGGGGCTGGAACGGCCCGGTGCAATTGCGTAAGGCAGGTGCTGCCCAGGAAGTTAGGGTGCGCGATTGTACGCAACCCCGGTTTTGCTTGCAAGTACCGCCCCGGTGGCGCTGGCACCGCGCCTTGACACACCGGGACCCGCGACCTAGCATGCCGCGCAACGTCAATGGAGCAGCCGATGCAACCCCAAACCTTCTACCGCGCGGTGGCTGATGATTTCAGCGCCGTCGACGAGATCATCAAGAAGCAGCTGACCTCGCGCGTGCCGCTGGTATCGAAGATCGGCGACTATATCACGTCGGCCGGTGGCAAGCGCCTGCGTCCCCTGCTGGTCCTGCTCTGCGGCAAGGCCCTGGGCCGCGAAGGCGACGACCTGCGCCTGCTGGCAGCGACCATCGAATTCCTGCACACCGCTACCCTGCTGCACGACGACGTCGTCGACATGTCGGGCATGCGCCGTGGCCGTTCCACTGCCAACGCGCTGTGGGGCAACGCGCCAAGCGTGCTGGTAGGTGACTTCCTTTATTCGCGCTCGTTCGAAATGATGGTCGAACTGGGTTCGATGCCGGTCATGCAGATCCTCTCCAAGGCCACCCGCGTCATCGCCGAGGGTGAAGTGCTGCAGCTGTCGCGTGTTCGCGATGCCAGCACCACGGAAGAGGTGTACATGGAGGTTATCCGCGGCAAGACCGCCATGCTGTTCGAAGCCTCGACCCACAGCGCCGCCGCGCTGGCCGGCGCCAGCGAAGCACAGCGCGAGGCCCTGCGCACCTTCGGTGACCACCTGGGCGTGGCCTTCCAGCTGGTCGACGACCTGCTGGACTACAAGGGCGATTCGCAGACCCTCGGCAAAAACGTCGGTGACGACCTGGCCGAAGGCAAGCCGACCCTGCCGCTGATCTACACCATGCGCGAAGGCACGCCTGAACAGGCTGCACTGGTGCGCAAGGCCATTCAGAAGGGCGGCCTGGAAGACCTCGAGCAGATCCGCGTAGCGGTCGAAGCCTCGGGCGCGCTGGACTACACCGCGCAGATGGCACGCGACTACGTGGCCAAGGCCATCGAGTGCCTGGAAGTGCTGCCAGCCAGCGAGTATCGCGATGCATTGATCGAGCTGAGCGAGTTTGCGGTAGCGCGTACGCACTAAGACAGCGTCGCCCTCTTCGCGGGACAAGCCCGCTCCCACAGGTACACCACTGCCCTTGAGCTGGGTGGAGAACCTGTGGGAGCGGGCTTGTCCCGCGAATGCTTTTGTACGGACAAAAACACTTTGCGGTTAAAACCTTATACAATATGGGCCTTTAACCGCCTGTCTGTTTAAGGAACCGAAGTGAGCACTCTGCCGCCCTGCCCCAAATGCAATTCCGAATACACCTATGAGGATGGCAGCCAGCTGATCTGCCCCGAATGTGCCCACGAGTGGTCGGCCAACGGCGAAGCCGAAGCCGCCAGCGATGACGTGGTGAAAAAGGATTCGGTCGGCAACGTCCTGCAGGACGGCGATACCGTCACCGTGATCAAGGACCTCAAGGTCAAGGGCTCGTCCTTGGTGGTCAAGGTCGGCACCAAGGTCAAAAATATCCGCCTGTGCGACGGCGACCACGACATCGACTGCAAGATCGACGGCATCGGCGCCATGAAGCTGAAGTCCGAGTTCGTACGCAAGGTCTGACAACGCTGTGCGACGGGGCTGCCTTTCAGGCGGCCCTGACAGATCCTGCAACAGGGTCACTGCACCGTCCGGCAAAAATACGCCAATAGCCCCTTGCTATTTTGATAATAAGAATTATTCTCATTGGAATTGCTATCCAAGGAGAATAGCCATGACTTATCTGATCGACGCCTGGCTCGAACGCCCTCACCCTTACCTGCGCATCCTGCATCGCGAGACTGGCGAAGTCTGTGCTGTGCTTGAAGAAGAAGCACTCGATGAACTGCGAGACCAGGGCGACCTGGACATGAGCGGGCTGAATTCGAGTGAGCCTGGGGTGCTCAAGGAGCTGGTACGGAATTTGTTTCTGTTTTGCTATGCGCGGGCGTTGCGCCCTGGGGGGACAGACTGGAATTGATGTTTGCAGGCCCGGCCTCTTCGCGGGGCAAGCCCGCTCCCACAAAGACCTCTCTGCTCATCTTGAGTATCTCTGTGGGAGCGGGCTTGCCCCGCGAATGGGCCGCAAAGCGGCCCCAGCGGTCTTACAGTACGTCGAGCAGCTCGACGTCGAACACCAGGACGCTGTGCGGCGGGATGCTGCCAACGCCTTGGGCGCCGTAGGCCAGCTCGCTCGGCACGTACAGGCGCCATTTGCTGCCAGCGTTCATCAGCTGCAGGGCTTCGGTCCAGCCAGCGATCACGCCGCCAACCGGGAATTCAGCCGGCTGACCACGGTCGTACGAGCTGTCGAACACGGTGCCGTCGATCAGGGTGCCGTGGTAGTGAGTACGCACGTTGCTTTCGCGGGTCGGCTTGGCGCCTTCACCTGCGGTCAGCACTTCGAACTGCAGGCCGGAAGCCAGGGTGGTGATGCCTTCACGCTTGGCGTTTTCGGCGAGGAATGCCTTGCCAGCGCCAGCAGCGGCTTCAGCCTTGGCTGCAGCTTCGGCTTGCATGATGTCGCGGATGACTTTGAAGCTGGCCGACAGGTCGGCTTCGCTGACGCGGCTGTCGGCGCCGTTGAAGGCGTCGGTCAGGCCGGCCAGGATGGCGTCCAGGCTAACGCCTGGTGGCGGGTTGTCACGCAGTTGGCCACCCAGCTGACGGCCGATGCCGTAGCTGACGCGGGTTTCGTCGGTAGACAGGTTGAGTTCGGACATTGTCGTGCTCCACTGCAGGGCGCAGTGCAGCCGCGCCCTTGATGAAAAGGGCGAGCAGCCTAGCACACTGGGGCGCCGCGAGCAGCTACCAGGCCGAACGCTGGGAAATCGGCACTTTCAGGTCTTCTTCCGGGTGCGTGCCCATGCCACACATTTCGTCCTGCACAGACCAGTGCAACAGGTTCAGCGAGAGCAATGGAAGGTCCTTGAGCAGGCTCCGTGCCTCTTCCACGGAGTGCACGCGCAAGCGTTGCCCACGGCTGTCGGAAAGCGGATGCGCACGGCCCTTGATCCGGGCCTCAAGCAGATAATCGCCACCTTCGATGGCAATCAGGTTGAGTTCGTCGACATGGCCGACCCTGGCCTCGGTATTGAGCTGATGCAGGTTCATGAGAGCACCTCGCAGCGGGAACCGCGTGAGTGCTCATTTTTTGTACAAGGTTTGCGAATACACAAGGTAAAACTGACGCCATTGGTCAGTTTTACCCTCAAGCCGCGTGGGCTCAGTGCTTGGTGAGCTTGTCCAGGTAGCCCATGCAGAAGGCCGACACCACGAAGGTCATGTGGATGATCACGTACCACATCAGGTAGTCGGTGGAGATGTTTTGGGCATCCATGAACACCCGCAGCAGGTGAATGGACGAAATGGCCACGATCGACGCAGCAACCTTCATCTTCAGCGACGAAGAGTCCATTTTGCCGAGCCAGTTGAGCTTCTCTTTGCTGTCGTCGATGTCCAGTTGCGAGACGAAGTTCTCGTAGCCGGAAATCATCACCATCACCAGCAGGCCGCCCACCAGCGACATGTCGATCAACGACAGGATCACCAGGATCAGGTCAGCTTCGCTCAAGGCAAATACGTTGGGCAGGACGTGAACGACTTCCTGGAAGAATTTCAGGGCCAGGGCCAGCAGACCGAGCGACAAGCCGAAGTAGATAGGGGCGAGCAGCCAGCGCGAGGCATACATCGCGTTTTCGAGAATACGTTCCATGGAGGGTAAGGACTCGTCAGGTGACTAAAAAAGCGACGGCGAGTATAGCCAGCCACCTGTTACAGCAAAAGCTGAATCGAGTTGGCCCATTCGCAGCACAGGGCTGCCCACCTACCGGAGCAGCCTTGTGCTGCGAATGGCCACAAAGCGGCCCCAGCTCACTCAGCTTTCAGGATGAAACTGATAATCCCCCAGGTTGCGGCAACGCTCGCCATTGATGCGACGCAACTGCGCTTGCAGGTGCAGGCACCAGATCTGCGGGTCTTCGGTCACTTGATAGCCATGCAGCGTAAGGCTGTCGACGATGGCGTTGAGCACCGATTCGGCGACCAATGGCCCGTGGAACGGCCCCTGGGCCTTGATGGCCGAGGGTTGCTCACCGGCCATGCCGGCGGCGAACAGCAGCGTCCACATGCCATTGTCACCGGCGAGTGGGCGAATGCTGCATTCAATGCGGGTCACCAGGCCCAGGCACTGGCGAGTAAGGCTGAGGTTGCGCATGGCCGCGTCCCCTCCAATGAGCCCTGTTCAGCCTGAAACCCTCAGGCTGTTTCCATCCTGAACCCTGATTGCTCCCTAAGTTCCAGCATAGAAGAACAACTCAGAAAGTTGGAAAACCGGCGCTGAACGGTAGCACATCGCCGCCAGCGCCGATTTATTGACTCAGGCGGGTTTAGCCTGCGCAATCACCTCTTCCAGGCGTTCCTTTTCCGCCTCTTTGATGTCTTCTTCGCTGATCATTTCGGCGATTTCCCGCAGGCGCTCCACCACGCGGGCATTGACGCTGCCCTCGGTGAACTCGCCCTTGTCATCCGCCACACCGGCCTCCTCGCCTACCAGCAGGCTCAGCGCCTCGTCAGCCTGGCTGACCGCGTAAACGTGGAACTGCCCGGCTTCGACCGCCTGCAGCACACGTTCGTCGAGCATCAGGGTGGCCACGTTGGCCCGTGGAATGATCACCCCTTGGTCGCCGGTCAGGCCGCGCGCATCGCAGAGCCGGAAGAAGCCCTCGATCTTCTCATTGACCCCGCCCACCGCCTGCACTTCACCGAACTGGTTGATCGAGCCGGTGATGGCAAAGCATTGCTTGAGCGGCGTGCGCGACAACGCCGAGATCAGTGTGCAGACCTCACCCAGCGAGGCGCTGTCACCGTCGACGTAGCCGTAGGACTGCTCCAGGGCGATGCTCGCCGAGATGGCCAGCGGGAACTCCTGGGCGTAGCGACTGCCCAGGTAGCCGGTCAGAATCATCACCCCCTTGGAGTGGATCGGCTGGCCCAGGTTGACCTCACGCTCGATATCGACAATGCCGCTGCCACCGGGGTAGACGCTGGCAGAGATACGCGCCGGCATGCCGAACGCCGAATCGCCCACTTCCAGCACCGTCAGGCCGTTGCACTTGCCGATGGCCGCGCCTTCGGTGTCGATCAGGATGATGCCGGCGAGCATGTCGTCCAGCACCCGCTGCGACACACGCCCGGTACGGGTGGCCTTGGCCTTGAGTGCGCGTTCGATGTGGCCGGCATCGGTCATCTCGTCGCTGGCCAGTTGGCGAATGAAGTCGGCCTCGCTGACCAGTTGGAACAGGTCACCGATGCGCGCCGACAGCCGCGACTGGTTCTCTGCCAGCCGGGCGCTGTAGGTGGCCAGGCGCGCCACGGCGTCGCTGGTCAGCGGCGCCATGCCTTCTTCGTTGGTGCGGGTACGCAAGAGCTGGGCGAACTGCTCCAGGTTCTCGTCGACCATGGGCATGTCTTCGTCGAAGTCCACCAGCACCCGGAACATTTCCTGGAAGTCCGGATCATGGTCCTGCAGCGCGTAGTAAAGCTGGCGCGAGCCGATGATCACCAGCTTGACGTTGAGCGGGATCATCTGTGGCGTCAGGCTGACGCTCGCCACCCGGCCCAGTTCACCCAGCGGCGACTCCATCTTCAGCTTGCGCGACTGCAGCGCACGCTTGAGCGCATCCCAGACGAAGGGCTCGCCAAGCATCTTCTCGGCTTCAAGAATCAGGAAGCCGCCGTTGGCCCGGTGCAAGGCGCCTGGGCGCAATTGGCGATAGGAGGTGTACAACGCGCCTTGGTCGGTGCTGTATTCGATCCGGCCGAACAGGTTGTCGTAGGTCGGGTGCGGCTCAAACACCACCGGCGCGCCGCCATCGCGGTGATGGCCGACCACCAGGCTTGGCGCGTATTGCTCTTCGAGCATCTTGCGCGCCACGGCGTCGGTCTTGCTGTCATCGACCAACTGCTCGACCACGGTGCGCAGCAGGTTCAGTTGCACCGACTGCAGGTAGGCGCACACCGCAGCGTTCTCGGCGTACTTTTCAGACAGCGGCGCCAGCAGCGGCTGCAGGGACAGGGTGATGGTTTCTTCGTTGAGCTGACGCAGCTGGTTGTTCGACTCACGCTTCCACTGCGGCAGGCTGGCCAGTTCTTCGTTGAGGCGCTCCTCGAGCAGGGCGATGTCCTCGTGGAACTGCTCGCGCACCGCTTCAGGCAGCTGTGCGAACTCGGCTTCATCCAGCGCCTTGCCTTCGGCCATCGGGGTGAAGGCAACGTTGCTGGCGTCGCGGTACAGGGCCACGTCTTTTTCCAGCGACGCCCGCTCGATCACATCCAGGGCGCGGTCGTAGCGCTGGTTGAAGGCGCGGTCGATGGCGCCCTTCTTCTGCTGGTACGACGGGTGCTCGAACACTGCCGGGAAGGTCGACAACAGGTTGTCGATCAGCCCACCCATGTCGGCGATGAATTCACCGGCACTGCCTGAGGGCAGCTCCAGGGCACGCGGCTCGCGGGTTTCCTCGAAGTGGTTGACGTAAACCCAGTCGGCTGGGGTGTGCTGGCGCTTGCCCTCGGCCTTGAGGTAGCGCTTGACGAACGAGAAGCGGCCCGTGCCGGGCTCGCCCATCACATACACGTTGTAACCAGGGCGAGGCATGGCCACGCCGAATTGCAGGGCCTCGACTGCTCGCTCCTGGCCCAGAACGCCTCGAAACGGCTCCAGATCGTCGGTATGGGTAAAAGCAAACTGCTCGGGGGAAAAACGCCGGGTCAGGGCTTCAGGCGCAAGACGCAGGCGCGCAGCGACAGGATCGGGCATTGGGTTTCCTTACTTCGGCGGGGCGGATACGGAGCATTCTGGCGCTGCCCGCGCGCGCCTTGCAAGGCTCACCGGGACTTTATGTCGCAGTCGCGATAACACAGGCCTCCAGGCAAATTTTTCGCAATCAACAACGCAACCTTTAGATCGTGCCTAAACTCCAAGCTGCGCGGGTGGGTGAAAAGCTTTCCCGACCTGGCAATCGAGTTGCCAGAAACCCTGACCCTTGGTTTAAGACAAATAGAGAACAAATGCTATGAAACGGATTCTTCTGGGTACTCTGTTCACCGTGGTCTCCCTCAATGCCATGGCTGAAGCGCCAGGCGGCCCGAACTGCGGCTGGGGCAACATGCTGTTCGAAGGCCAACGCGGTACGCCGGCTCACTTCCTGGCTTCCACCACCAACGGCACCTCCGGTAACGCCACCTTCGGCATGACCTCCGGCACCAATGGCTGCTCCACCAAGGCTTCGCTGACCTATGGCGGCAAGTCGTGGTTTGCCATGAATGGCATGATGAACGAACTGTCCGAAGACATGGCCATGGGCAAAGGCGAGGCGCTGACCACCTATGCCGTGGTACTGGGCGTAGCGCCGGAAGACCGTACTTACTTCGAGTCGGTCACCCACCAGCACTTCAGCCAGATCTTCAGCAGCGCCGACGTCACGGCCGAAACCGTACACAGCAATACCCTGGCTGTTCTGAAGAACGACCCACGCCTGGCCAAATACGCCACCGAGGCTTAAGCGCAGCATCCCCGCCCCCCTGTCGGGGCGGGTTTCGCCCTTTCTTTCGGCATCGTGAAGAAGTAGTTGCCCGATATGCTCAAACGCCTCGCTTACCTGGCGCTGTGTGCCTGCGCCCCTGTTCATGCTGCGCCTGCGCTGGATGAAGGCCGTCTTCAGCAATTGGCCAATAACCCCTACTGGATCGCCCTGGGCCATTACGAAACCGCCAAGCTGGGTGGTTGGCGCAGCTATGTGGACGATACCCAGTTCTTTCTCGCCGACGATGGCGCGCACCACCCGGACCAAGAGTTGCGGGCCACGGTGCAGGCCCTGTATGCGCCCGCTAGCCTGGGCGACAAGCATGCCCAGTGCGTTTTCCCAGCGCGCACCCGCTGGCTCAAGGAGCAACTGGGGCTGACCGACCTGCCACAGCCCGACTGCCAGGAATTCAAGACCTGGTACACCTCGATCGACCCGCACAGCGCCGCGCTGATCTTCCCGGCGGCCTACTTGAACAGCCCTTCGTCGATGTTCGGCCACACCTTGCTGCGTATCGATCAGTCCAACACCCACAGCGACGACACCACGCTGCTGAGCTACGCGATCAACTTCGGCGCCTACATCGAAGGCAGCGACAACAGCATCCTGTATGCCTGGAAAGGCCTGATGGGCGGCTACCCAGGCCTGTTCGCGCTGATGCCCTACCAAGAGAAGCTGTCCGAGTACCGCAGCCTGGAGAACCGCGACCTGTGGGAGTACCAGCTGGACCTCACCCCGCAAGAGACCGGGCGCATGGTCGAGCATGTGTGGGAGCTGAAGCAGATCCAGTTCGACTATTTCTTCTTCGACGAGAACTGCTCGTACCGCCTGCTCGAACTGCTGCAGGTGGCGCGGCCAGGCCTGGATTTGACGTCGCAGTTCCCGCTGACCGCCATCCCTACCGACACGGTCAAGGCGGTGCGCCAGTCTGGCCTGGTGTCCAGCGTCAACTACCGGCCTTCGCGCGAGCGCGAACTGCTGGCCCGCGCCGAGCCGCTGGCCCCTCACGAAAAACAGCAGGTGCTGGCTGTCAGCGCCGATACCGCACAGCTGCAAAGCCCCGAGTTCACTGGCCTGCCCCGCGAGCGCCAGGCGCTGGTACAGGACGCTGCCTACCGCTTGGAGCGTTACCGCGCCAATGGCCAGCAACGCGACCCAGGCCAAGCTACGCGCAGCTTCGAGCTGCTGCGCGCAATCAACCGCAACCCGCCACCAGCGCTGGAAATCGAGCGCCCGGGGTTGCCCGAGGATGGCCATGACTCACGCACCTGGCAGCTGGGTGTCGGCACGCGGGAAGACCGCGCCTACGCCGAGTACGGCCTGCGCATGGCGTATCACGACCTCAACGACAATGCCTATGGCTTCCCGCTGGGCGCGCAAATCGAGATTCTGCAGCTGAAAGTCCGCCAGTACGAAGGCAACGACTGGCATGTGCAGCGCCTGGACCTTGCCACCATCCGCTCGCTGACACCCCGCAATGCGCTGCTCAAACCGTGGTCATGGCAGGTGACCGGTGGCCTGGAACGGGTGCCGGGCAAGCATGACGACGAAGTGCTGGTCAGCCATGTGAATGGTGGCGCTGGCGGCACCTGGCAACTGGCCGACGAACTGCTGGGCTTCGCCCTGGGCACGGTGCGGGTCGAACACCACAATGATTTTGCCGAGTTCATCTCCCCGGCAGCCGGGTTCAACGGCGGCCTGCTCTGGCGCAACGGGCTGGGCAACATGACACTGGAGGCGAAGGGCGACTTCTTCACCAATGGCGAAGTGCGGCGCAGCGTGAGCCTGAATCAGCAATGGGAGATCAGCCGCAACCTGGGCCTGCGGTTAAGTGCCTCGCGCGAATTCAGCCACGTGGCGACTGCGCAGAACGAAGTGATGCTAGAGCTGAAGTGGTACCACTACTGACTCTTTGACACTGTTTTGACAGCTCACCGACAAATCGCCCCCTAGACTCTCCAGCATCAATTGGAGGGTCTGGTGTTCATGTCGCGGTACTGGTTAGGCCTGTGCGTTGCCTTTTTGCTGTCAGGGTGCGAAACCACCCACGAACAGATGCTCGACCACGGTTACCCCCCCGCCTACGCCGATGGCTTCCAGGATGGCTGCAGCAGCGGCCGGCAGGCGGCCGGGGTGATGGCCGGCGACTTCCGCAAGGACGTGCCGCGCTACCTGCACAATCGCCAGTACGAAAGCGGCTGGGACGATGGCTTTCGCCAATGCCACGCACTGCAGAACAGCGAAGAGCAGCGTCAATACCGTGACCGCTACTGGGACCAACGCGACCGTGACTGGGAGCACGAGAAGGACCGCGATGCCGCACGGGCCTATCGCCACAACTAGGTCGCAAACTGACATCCCTTGAAACCGGCGGCCTGCCATCATGGTCTCCTGCACAAGGAGGCCACCATGAGCCGAGCGTTCGTCAACGAAGACCAAGCTGCCGCCCAGGCCGACCAACCGGTTGAGCGACGGGTGAGCGAGCAGCCCAACTACGTCACGGCCAGTGGCCTGGCGCAATTGCAGCAGCGGGTAGCCGAACTCAATACATTGCGCAGCCAGTTGCAGGCCCAGGGCGAGCGTGCCGACAAGCAGCGCCTGGCCGATGCCGAGCGCGACCTGCGCTACTTCAGCGCACGGGTGCAGAGTGCCCAGGTGGTGCCAGCCGCTACCTCGCGGGACAAGGTGCAGATCGGTAGCCGGGTGAGCTTTGTGGATGAGCAGGGCCAGGCGCATGAGGTGCAGCTGGTGGGGGAAGATCAGGCCGATGCGGGCCACGGGTTGATCAACTGGGGCTCGCCGCTGGGGCGGGCATTGCTGGGCGCGGGGCCTGGGGATGAGGTGGTGTGGCGGCGGCCGGTGGGGGATCAGGTAATCGAGGTGGTCGCTATCGAGGGTGAGGCTTGAGGGCCTTGGGGCTGCGCTGCAGCCCATTCGCGGCGCAAGGCCGCTCCCACAGCAACTGTCCTGTGATGCTTGCTCCCGCCTCATCGCTGGCCAGCTCCCCACAGGCGCGGTGCTAGCCTTTGAGGCTACACAGTTCGGGTGGGAGCGGCCTTGTGCCGCGAATGGGCCGCAAAGCGGCCCCAGCGATCTTGGATCAGACCACGCCCTGCGCCAGCATGGCATCAGCCACTTTCACAAAGCCGGCGATGTTCGCGCCCTTGACGTAGTTGATCGTGCCATCCGCCTCTTCACCATAGTGAACACAGGCATGGTGGATCGACTGCATGATGTTGTGCAGCTTGCTGTCCACTTCACCGGCCGTCCACAGCAGGCGCATGGCGTTCTGCGACATTTCCAGGCCCGACACGGCCACGCCACCGGCGTTGGATGCCTTGCCCGGGGCGTACAGAATGCCTGCCTCGAGGAAGATATCCACCGCCTCAAGGGTGGTCGGCATGTTGGCGCCTTCGGCGACGCAGAAGCACCCATTGCGCAGCAGGGTGCGGGCGTCTTCGGTGTCCAGCTCGTTTTGCGTGGCGCACGGCAGGGCGATGTCGCACGGCAGGCTCCACGGGGTCTGGCCCTTACGGAACTCAAGGCCGAACTCGCCCGCCAGCGTGCTGAGGCGGCCACGCTTGACGTTTTTCAGCTCCATCACGGCGTCCCACTGGGCGTCGCTGAGGCCGGCTTCGGCGTACAGGGTGCCTTCGGAATCGGACAGCGAGATGACCTTGCCGCCCAGGTCCATGACCTTGCGCGCAGCATACTGGGCCACGTTGCCGGACCCAGAAATGGCCACGCGACGGCCATCGATGCGCAGGTCACGGCGCTTGAGCATTTCTTCAGCGAAGTAGACGCAGCCGTAGCCGGTAGCTTCCGGGCGAATCAGGCTGCCGCCATAAGTCATGCCCTTACCGGTCAGCACCGAGGTGAACTGGTTGGCCAGGCGCTTGTACTGGCCGAACATGAAGCCGATTTCGCGCGCGCCCACACCGATGTCACCGGCTGGTACGTCAACGTCGGCGCCGATGTGGCGGTACAGTTCGCTCATGAACGCCTGGCAGAAGCGCATCACTTCCGCATCGCTCTTGCCCTTGGGGTCGAAGTCCGAGCCGCCTTTACCGCCACCCATGGGCAGCGAGGTCAGAGAGTTCTTGAACACCTGCTCGAAGGCCAGGAACTTGAGCACGCTCAGGTTCACCGACGGGTGGAAGCGCAGGCCGCCCTTGTACGGGCCGATGGCGCTGCTCATTTGGATGCGGTAGCCGCGGTTGACCTGGACCTTGCCTTGGTCATCGACCCACGAAACACGGAACAGCACAGCGCGCTCGGGTTCGACCATACGCTCCAGGATACCGGCCTGCAGGTAATGAGGGTTGGCTTCGAGGAACGGCCACAGGGTACGCAAGACTTCTTCCACCGCCTGGTGGAATTCAGGCTGGGCAGGATCGCGTTGCTTGAGGCGCGCGAGGAAATTGTCGACAGATTCGATCATGGTAGACATCTCACCAAGAGGGATTGGACTTATTGGTTTTTTTTCGAATGTACCAAGAAGCAATCGCACGAGAACAGGGCGTAATGTCGTTTTTTTGAAATTATTTGGTGCGTTTTATATAAATGTATACAAAGCAATAGAAATATTGTTAGCAGGATCGGCCTCTTCGCGGGCAAGCCCGCTCCCACAGAGGCCTGTTCAACACTGAGATTGCGGGGGATTCTGTGGGAGCGGGCTTGCCCCGCGAAGAGGCCAACGCCGATGCCTGCCAGGCACAAAAATGGGGCCCCTGAGGGCCCCATTCTAGTGCAGCTAAAACCGGCTTACTGGGCCAGCTTCTTGTGCCGTACACGGTGCGGCTGGGCAGCAGCATCGCCCAGGCGCTTCTTGCGGTCGGCTTCGTACTCGGTGTAGTTGCCTTCGAAGAACATCACGTTCGAGTCGTCTTCGTACGCCAGGATGTGGGTCGCCACGCGGTCCAGGAACCAACGGTCGTGGGAAATCACAATGGCGGCGCCCGGGAAGTCCAGCAGGGCTTCTTCCAGGGAACGCAGGGTTTCGACGTCGAGGTCGTTGGACGGTTCGTCGAGCAGCAGGACGTTACCGCCCTCCTTCAGGGTCAGGGCCAGGTGCAGACGGCCACGCTCACCACCCGACAGGTCCTTGACGAACTTCTGCTGGTCGCCGCCCTTGAAGTTGAAGCGGCCCACGTAGGTGCGCGACGGGATCTCGTAGTTACCGATGCGGATCTGGTCGGAACCGTCGGAGATCTGCTGGAACACGGTCTTGGAACCGTCCAGGTCTTCGCGGCTCTGGTCGACGCAGGCCAGTTGCACGGTTTCGCCGATTTCGATGCTGCCCGAGTCCGGCTGCTCCTTGCCCATCAACATGCGGAACAGGGTCGACTTACCGGCGCCGTTACCGCCGATCACGCCGACAATGGCGCCCTTCGGCATGGCAAACGACAGGTTGTCGATCAGCACGCGATCGCCATAGCCTTTGGAAACGTTCTTGAACTCGATGACCTTGTCACCCAGGCGCGGGCCGGCCGGGATGTAGATCTCGTTGGTCTCGCTGCGCTTCTGAAACTCTTGCGACTGCATTTCTTCAAAGCGCTGCAGACGTGCCTTGGATTTGGACTGGCGGGCCTTGGCGCCTTTGCGCACCCACTCCAGTTCCTCTTTCATGGCCTTTTCGTGGGCGCTCTGCTGCTTGGATTCCTGCGCCAGACGGTCCGACTTGGCTTCCAGCCAGCCCGAGTAGTTGCCTTCGTACGGGATGCCGGCACCGCGGTCCAGTTCGAGGATCCAGCCGGCGACGTTGTCGAGGAAGTAACGGTCGTGGGTAATCGCTACCACGGTGCCCGGGAAGTCGTGCAGGAAGCGCTCCAGCCAGGCCACCGAGTCGGCGTCCAGGTGGTTGGTCGGTTCGTCGAGCAGCAGCATGTCGGGGGCCGACAGCAGCAGGCGGCACAGGGCCACACGGCGCTTTTCACCACCGGACAGGTGTTCGATTTTCGCGTCCCAGGCCGGCAGGCGCAGGGCGTCGGCGGCGACGTCCAGCTGGCGCTCGAGGTTGTGGCCGTCGGCAGCCTGCAGGATCGACTCGAGCTTGGCCTGTTCGGCGGCCAGCTTGTCGAAGTCGGCGTCGGGTTCGGCGTAGGCGGCGTAGACCTCGTCCAGGCGAGCCTGGGCGTCCTTGATCACGCTGACCGCTTCCTCGACCACTTCACGCACGGTCTTGGCGGGGTCGAGTTGTGGTTCCTGCGGCAGGTAGCCGACGTTGATGTCGGGCATCGGACGGGCTTCGCCGTCGAATTCCTTGTCGACGCCCGCCATGATGCGCAGCAGGGTCGATTTACCCGCGCCGTTCAGGCCGAGTACGCCGATCTTGGCGCCTGGGAAGAACGACAGGGAGATGTTCTTGAGAATTTCGCGCTTCGGCGGCACGACCTTGCTCAGCCGATGCATGGTGTAGACGTATTGAGCCAAAACCAAGCCCTCTAAATAGGTAAAGACATCGACCAACGCCCCGGCAGTGGGCCAGGGGGATGTGTTTACGGGGTGTCATTGAACAAAGTCGACCATTCTACGCCAACGCGCGGCGTTGCATAGGAGGGTCGGATGGTGGGGTTACGGGGAAGAAATGCTTATGCCTGTGCTGGCCTCTTCGCGGGCAAGCCAGCTCCCACAGGGACAGCACAAACCCCAAAAGCTTGCGCACTACCCACCCCCAAGGAACAGCACAAACCCCAAAGCTTGCACAGTACCTGTGGGAGCGGGCTTGACCGCGAAGAGGCCAGAACTGACCTTAAAAAGCTCAGACGTGACGCTGCTTGACCTTGCCCCGCGGCAACCGGCAACGGTCGCCCTGCTCGGCCAGGCGCGCGGCCCAGGCAGACTTGACGCTGAACCCGCCACTGCGGGCAGGCTGCTCAACGGCCTTGGCCGGCTGCGCCGCAGGCACGCTAACGACCTTGGCCGCAGGCTTGGCCGCGACCGCGGGCACTGCCGGTGCTGCCACGGCTGCCGGTGCTGCTGCCGCCTTGGCGGTCTTGCGCAGTTCGGCCAGCGACGGGGCCTTGTTTTTCGAGGCGGCGGCCGCCTCCGGTTTGACCAGCGAACGCTGGCACGACTTGCAAGATACGTCCGCGGTCACGGCAGTGCTGACAAGGGTCTGACTGCTGCGCCCACAGGCGGAATCGAGGCCATTGGAGGAAAAGTGAGTAACCAAAACCGAACATCTCCGAAGCGTTGTCATTGAAGCGGGCGGCATTCTCGCACAGGTTGCAGGGGCTTGCCGAACCACAGGGCGCCACCACGACCGTCGGCAGGGCGACCATCATCGGACAAGGGGACTGGCACTTTGCCATAATCCTAGGCATGCTAGCCCGTTTAGGGTGTCCGGCCTTATAGTGCGCCACCGCGGTCTGGCAACCAGACACCGGCACCAACCGTGCATGATCAATCCCTGCCATCGCCAGCCCAATCGCAGGACCAACGCTTGACCAATCTCTCTCAACCGTCGTCGCTGCGTCCCGCACCAATGGCCCCCGTCGCTTCCCTGCGCGGGTCGATCAAGGGTGCGCTGGCCCTGTTGGCCCTGATTCTGCTGGGACTGTTGCTGTGGCAGCTGTTCGCCCAGTTCCGCCACACCCAAGCCGACCTGCGCAAGCAAAGCCTGGAGGCCACCGCGGAGCTGGCCGACCACCTCAGCCTGAACATGGCGTTGAAGGCCCAGCAGGCCGTGAATGTGGTGCAGCCCTACGTCAATGCGCCGACGCCGGCAGCCCTGCCCAGCCTGCTCGACACCCTGCGCACGCGCCTGCCCGCCCTGCGTGACCTGGCCTGGCTAGACACCAGCGGGCAGGTCCGCGCCGACAGCCTGGCCGGCAGCCCTGACCGCCAATTGATTGGCGAGCTGCTGACGCTGAACCAGGGTCGCCCGTATTTCTTTGCCAACTCGGCGGACAACCGCACCATTTACCTGTTGCTGCGCCAGTCCACCGAGCAGGACCGCGGCTACTGGCTGCTGCGCCTGTCCGACGCGTATTACCGCACCCTCACCGTGCACCTGGACAGCCCAGGCCACCCCTTGTGGCTGCTGGAAAACAGCCGCAACGGCGCGGTGCTGGACCGCCACGCCATCGCGCAGACTAGCCCGGCACCGCTGCAGAGCGTGATGCTGGCGTTCATCGACAACAGTACCTGGCAACTGCGCGGCCTGTTCGACGCCCAGCGGGCCCAGCAGAAGCTGCTGCCGGCACTGATCGGCAAGTGCCTGCTGGTGCTGTTCTGTGCCCTGCTGCCAGTACTGGCGTTGATCAACATGCGCCGCCGCCAGCGCGCGCTGCAGGAAGACCGCCGGCGCTATCAGGAAATTTTCGAAGGCACCGGTGTTGCCTTGTGCGTGCTCGACCTTTCCAGCCTGCCCGGCCAGCTCGACCGCTACCACCTGCGCAACCACGCTGCGCTCAAGCACAGCCTGGCCCTGGACCCTAACCTGCGCCGCTCGCTGTTGCAGGAGCTGAAGATCACCGAGATCAACCAGGTGGCGCGCCAGTTGCTCAACGTCGAATGCCACGAAGGTGCCTGGCAGCGGCTGATCGACGGCAGCGGCGATGGCCGCGACAGCATCGGCATGCAACTGATCGATGCACTGATCGAACAGCGCTCGCTGCTGGAACTGGAAGTGCGCCTGCCCGCACCGCTGGGCGGCGAACTGCACCTGTGGCTGATGGCCCGCCTACCGCTGCAACGCCGCGACTACCAGGCGGTGATCCTCAGCATCAGCGACATCACCAGCCGCAAACAAGTGGAGCTGTCCCTGCTCGAACGCGAGAGTTTCTGGTCGGACGTGGTGCGTACCGTGCCCGACCAGCTCTACGTGCAGGACGTGCCCAGCCAGCGCATGATCTTCAGCAACCGCCACCTCGGCCAAACCCTGGGCTACGACCGCACCGAGCTGGCACAGATGGGCGACCGCTTCTGGGAGCTGCTGCTGCACCCCGAAGACGCCACGCACTTCCAGGCCTTGCGCCAGCATCAACGAGCCACCGGCCACAGCCAGCCGCTGCACTGCCAACTGCGCTTCCGTCACCACGACGGTGGCTGGCGCTGCTACGACATTCGCGAACAGGTGCTGACCCGCGACCACGACGGCCAGGTGATGCGCATCATCGGCGTTGGCAAGGACGTTACCGTACAGATCGAGGCCAGCCAGTCGCTGCGCGACAGCGAACAGCGCTACCGCATGCTGGCCGAAAGCATCAGCGACGTGATTTTCTCCACCGACAGCCAACTGCAGCTCAACTACGTCAGCCCCTCGGTCAAAGCGGTATTGGGTTATCAGGCTGAGTGGATTTTCGACAACGGCTGGCAATCGATCATCGCCAACCCGGCCCAGCTGACCGGCATCTACAGCCTGATGGAGCGCGTCAGCAATGCAATGGGCGACAGCGAGCAACTGGCCCAGTTGCGTGGCCAGTTGCCCACCCAACTGTTCCTGTTCGACTGCCTGCGCGCTGATGGCCGCAAGATCCCGATCGAGCTGCGCCTGGTATTGGTGTGGGACGACCAGGAGCGCTTCGAAGGCGTGCTTGGGGTTGGCCGCGACATCAGCCAGCAACGCCGCGCCGAAAAAGACCTGCGCATGGCCGCCACGGTATTTGAGCACTCGACCTCGGCCATCCTCATCACCGACCCGGCCGGCTACATCGTCCAGGCCAACGAAGCGTTCAGCCGGGTCAGCGGCTATGCCGTCAGCGACGTGCTCGACCAACTGCCTGGCATGCTCACCGTCGAGCAGCAGCAGGAAGGCCACCTGCGCTACGTGGTCAAGCAGTTGCACCAGCGTGGCAGTTGGGAAGGCGAAGTGTGGCTAAAGCGCCGCGACGGCGACCACTACCCGGCCTGGGTCGGCATCACGGCAGTGCTGGACGACGAAGGCGACCTGGCCAGCTACGTGTGCTTCTTCACCGACATCAGCGAGCGCAAGGCCAGCGAACAGCGCATCCACCGCCTGGCTTACTACGACGCCCTCACCCACCTGCCCAACCGCACGCTGTTCCAGGACCGCCTGCACACGGCCCTGCAACAGGCCGAACGGCAAAAGGCGTGGGTGGTGTTGATGTTCCTCGACTTGGACCGTTTCAAGCCGATCAACGACTCCCTCGGCCATGCCGCAGGCGATCGCATGCTCAAAGACATGGCCCTGCGCCTGCTGGCCTGCGTGGATGACGACGACACCGTGGCACGCATGGGCGGCGACGAGTTCACCTTGCTGCTGCAACCGCGTGCGACCCGCGAGATGGCGCTGAACCGCGCCATCCATGTGGCCGAGAACATCCTCGCCAGCCTGGTACGGCCCTTCGTGCTGGAGAACCGCGAGTTTTTCGTCACGGCCAGTATCGGCATCGCCCTCAGCCCGCAGGATGGCAGCGAACTGAGCCAGTTGATGAAAAACGCCGACACCGCGATGTACCACGCCAAGGAGCGCGGCAAGAACAACTTCCAGTTCTACCAGGCCGAGATGAACGCCAGTGCCCTGGAGCGCCTGGAGCTGGAAAGCGACCTGCGCCATGCCATGGAGCAGAACGAGTTCATCCTCTACTACCAGCCGCAGTTCAGTGGCGATGGCAAACGCCTGACCGGCGCCGAAGCCTTGCTGCGCTGGCGCCACCCCACCCGCGGCCTGGTGCCGCCGGGCGACTTCATCCCGGTGATCGAAGAGCTGGGCCTGGTGGTGGACGTCGGCGACTGGGTACTGCGTGAGGCCAGCCGCCAACTCAAAGCCTGGCACAAAGCCAAAGTGCGGGTGCCGAAGGTGTCGGTGAACATCTCGGCGCGGCAGTTCTCCGACGGCCAGCTGGGCACGCGCATCGCCACCATCCTGGAAGACATCGGGCTGCCGCCGGCGTGCCTGGAACTGGAGCTGACCGAAAGCATCCTGATGCGCGAGGTGAATGAGGCCTTGCAGATTCTCGCCAGCCTGAAGAATCTTGGCCTGAGCATTGCGGTGGACGACTTTGGCACCGGGTACTCGTCGCTCAACTACCTCAAGCAGTTCCCCATCGACGTGCTGAAGATCGACCGCACCTTCGTCGACGGCTTGCCCGAGGGCGAGCAGGATGCACAGATTGCCCGGGCGATCATTGCCATGGCCCACAGCCTGAACCTGGCGGTGATCGCCGAGGGCGTGGAAACCCATGAGCAGTTGGAGTTCTTGCGTGAGCATGGTTGCGACGAGGTGCAGGGCTACCTGTTCGGGCGGCCGATGCCGGCGCATCAGTTCGAGGCACAGTTCGCCAACGAGACGCTGTTCATGTTCCAGTAGAATTACACTGCCGTCTTTTTTGTAGGAGCAGCCTTGTGCTGCGAAGAGGCCGGCGACCGCGCCCTGAATCTTTGCTGCTGTCACCGGCCTCTTCGCAGCACAAGGCTGCTCCTACAGGCACAGCGCCGACGTTGTATTTTGCACCGCAAAAAAACGGACCTTGAAGTCAACTCCAGCCCAGACAGGGCGCGGGATGCAACATGAAGGCCTTTGGTCCGCGACTTGACGTCACTTCATATGCCAGGCCCGAAGCAATCGGTTAGAATGCCCCCCCAATTCAGCCCGATCCTTGAGGACCGCCATGTTCAGCCGTGATTTGACCATTGCCAAGTACGACGCCGAGCTCTTCGAAGCCATGCAGCAAGAAGCTCTGCGCCAGGAAGAGCATATCGAGCTGATCGCTTCGGAAAACTACACCAGCCCGGCTGTCATGGAAGCCCAGGGTTCGGTTCTGACCAACAAGTACGCTGAAGGCTACCCAGGCAAGCGTTACTACGGTGGTTGCGAATACGTCGACGTGGTCGAGCAACTGGCCATCGACCGCGCCAAAGAGCTGTTCGGCGCCGACTACGCCAACGTCCAGCCGCACGCTGGCTCCCAGGCCAACGCCGCCGTTTACCTGGCCCTGCTGTCGGCCGGTGACACCATCCTGGGCATGAGCCTGGCCCACGGTGGTCACCTGACCCACGGCGCCAGCGTCAGCTCTTCGGGCAAGCTGTACAACGCCATCCAGTACGGCATCGACGGCAACGGCCTGATCGACTACGACGAAGTCGAGCGCCTGGCTGTAGAGCACAAGCCGAAGATGATCGTTGCCGGCTTCTCGGCCTACTCGCAGGTGCTGGACTTCCCACGCTTCCGCGCCATTGCCGACAAGGTCGGTGCCTACCTGTTCGTCGACATGGCCCACGTTGCTGGCCTGGTTGCCGCCGGCGTGTACCCGAACCCTGTGCCGTTCGCCGACGTGGTCACCACCACCACCCACAAGACCCTGCGCGGTCCACGTGGCGGCCTGATCCTGGCCCGTGCCAACGCCGACATCGAGAAGAAGCTGAACTCCGCTGTCTTCCCAGGCGCCCAGGGCGGCCCGCTGGAGCACGTCATCGCGGCCAAGGCGATCTGCTTCAAAGAAGCCCTGCAGCCTGAGTTCAAGGCTTATCAGCAGCAAGTGGTGAAGAACGCCCAGGCCATGGCCAGCGTGTTCATCGAGCGTGGTTTCGACGTCGTTTCTGGCGGCACCCAAAACCACCTGTTCCTGCTGTCGCTGATTAAGCAGGAAATCTCCGGTAAGGACGCTGACGCCGCACTGGGCAAAGCCTTCATCACCGTCAACAAGAACTCGGTACCGAACGACCCACGTTCCCCGTTCGTCACCTCGGGCCTGCGTTTCGGCACCCCAGCCGTGACCACCCGTGGCTTCAAAGAAGCAGAGTGCAAAGAACTGGCCGGCTGGATCTGCGACATCCTGGCTGACCTGAACAACGAAGCGGTGATCGATGCCGTGCGTGAGAAGGTCAAGGCCATCTGCAAGAAGCTGCCGGTTTACGGCAACTGATTAGCGCCAGCCTGATGTGAAAAAGCCCGGCCTTGCGCCGGGCTTTTTTGTGCTTGCCCGCTTCGCGGAACCTGTTCCAAATGGGTCCCCTGTGCAAGACACCCTAGCCTGCAGCCTCCCCCACGCCAAACCGGAGGCACCCTATGGCAGATAACAAAACACGTTCCTTTACAGCCACCCTGCAGATCGCCGAATCACCGGTGAACAGCCTGGACTGCCTGTGCACAGGCCCCGTGAGCCTGGTCACACCCACCGAAGTGCCGGGGTACGCCATTGAAGGCGCCCACGCACTCGGTATGCTCAACGGCACGGACGATGATTGGCAGCACGGCCAGGAGTTTGGGCTGATCCCGTTCGACAAAGGCGACGATCAGTGCGCGATGTTGCTGTATTTTCGCTACAGCGATGCGGGTTATCGACTGTATGTGCGCAGCGGGCCTCATTTCGGTAAAGGCATATTCACCACCGCCGAAGGCCTGGTGGCCGCTCAGGCCATCAAGGCGCAAGACCCTAGCCTGTGGACCTTGATCGATGCGCAAACCGGCGCCCCGTTCGACCTGGCACAACTTGAAGATGACCGGCGAGAAATCCAGATGATCGCCAGCAACGGCCACCCCATGGAGATCCACAACCTCTACCCAGTGGGCGGCTTTCTGGCGTGCTACGCCGCTGCCCAGCAATGCACCCTAAGCCTGTTGATCACGCAACGCGGGGTGGATTGGCTGAACACCTGATGTCGCCTGCACGGGCCTTCACGTATTACCCTGTGCCGCTTCAAAACCCGAGCGCGCACAGGACCCTGCCTTGACCAGAGAGCAACTCGAAACCCATCAAATCCCGGTCTACTTCGCGGCCATGCTCGCAGCCCTTGCCTTCGGCCTGCTGGCCACCGACACCGCACACCACCTGCAAGCCCTGATCACCCCCGCCATTGCCGTGCTGATGTACGCGATGTTCCTGCAGATCCCCTTCCTCGACCTGCGCCAAGGCCTGGGCAACCGCCGCTTCATCAGTGCACTGCTACTGGCCAACTTCGTCCTCATCCCACTGCTGGTCTGGGCCATCACCCGCGGCTTGGTCGCGCACCCGGCCATCCTGATCGGCGCCCTGCTGGTGTTGCTAACCCCCTGCATCGACTACGTGGTGGTGTTCACCCACATCGGCAAAGGCGACTCACGCCAGACCCTCGCCGCCACGCCGCTGCTGCTGTTGGTGCAATTGGTACTGCTGCCGGTGTACCTGGCGTTGATGCTGGGTGACGACAACGCTGTGGCAATTTCCATCGCGCCCTTCGTGGAAGCGTTTGCTCTGTTGATTGTGTTGCCGATGATTCTGGCTGTGCTGACCAGCGCCAGCGCCCGCCGCTCCCGCGTGGCATCGAAGTGGAACGACGCCTGGGCGTGGATGCCGGTGCCGGCGATGGCATGGGTGCTGGTGGTGGTGATCGGCTCGCAGATTACCGCCGTGCTGCGCGATTTCGAGCGCTTGCTGCCTGTGATCCCGGTGTACCTCGGCTTCATGCTGCTGGCGCCGGTGATCGGTTTTGCCACCGCGCGGCTGATGCGTTTGCCGGTAGCCGAGGTGAGGTCGGTGACGTTCAGCGCTTCGACGCGCAACTCGCTGGTGGTGTTGCCGTTGGCGTTGGCGTTGCCGGACGACCTGCGCGGGTTGGCGGCGGCAGCGGTGATTACCCAAACGCTGATGGAGTTGGTGAGCGAGTTAATTTATGTGCGCGTCGTGCCCGCATGGGTGCGAGACAGATGAGGCTACGAGGGTTCAGCAAGCGCTGAACCTTTTGCTTGCGCCTGGCCGAACGTATGCTGATAGAATGCGATGAATTCTCATTAACATCTATCGTATCCCGTGCAGTCCACCTCATCGGCAAATCATCACCCGCATCAGGCCATCGATCAGCTCTACAGCCACCACCACGGCTGGCTGCAGAACTGGCTGCGCAAGCGCTTGGGCAGTGCCGCCGATGCTGCGGACCTGGCCCAGGACACCTTCGTGCGGCTGCTCAGCAGTGCAACCGGCGAGGCGCTGAATTACACAGCCCCGCGCGCCTATCTGGCCACAATCGCCAATCGCCTGGCCCTCAACTTCTATCGCCGCCGCTCGCTGGAGCAAGCCTACTTGGCCGCGCTGGCGGAAACGCCAGAAGCGCTGGCACCGTCGCTGGAACATCAGGCGCTGGTGCTCGAAGCCCTCGATGAAATCGACCAGGTACTCGCCCTCCTGCCCGCCCTAAGCCGACAGGCGTTTCTGATGGCGCAGCTGGAAGGCTATACCCAAGAAGAGATCGCCAGCCGGCTCAAGCTCAGCGTCCGTACCGTGCAACGCCACTTGGCGCGGGCGTTTGAAGAATGCATCGTGCTCGCCAGTACGCACGATGAGTAATACCCCCATCGACAGGCGCATTGCCCGCGAAGCCGCCAGCTGGTTCGTGCGTTTGCAGAACAGCAGCGCCGGCGCCGCCGAACATGCCGCCGGCGCCGAATGGCGGTCGCGGCACGCTGACCACGAACGCGCCTGGCAACTGGCCGAGCGCTTCAGCAGCCGCGCCCAACAACTAAGCGGGGAACCCACCCGCGCGGCGCTGGAGCGCCCGCGCAGCCTGGAGCGCAGGCAGGCACTCAAGACCCTTGCATTGCTGATTGCCACCGCCCCGCTTGGCCTCGCAGCCTACCGCGGGCTGCCGTGGCGCGAGTGGCAGGCGGACGTGCGCACGGCCACCGGGGAGCAGCGCAGCGTGCCCTTGCCAGATGGCGGGCAGCTACGCCTGAACACCGGCAGCGCCGTCGATATCGCCTACGACGACAGCGTTCGCCGCGTGCGCCTGATCGCCGGCGAGATGCTGGTCGAGCTGCCCCGTGAGCCTGCCAGGCACCCGTTTATCGTCGATACCGCCGAAGCGCACATCAGCCCGCTCGGCAGCCGCTTGCTGGTGCGTCAGTACCCAGGCAGCACATTCCTCGCCGCGCTGGAGGGCGCTGTCGAAGTGCGCCCGCGCCTGGCACGGGGTGACGACGGCCTGGTACGCCTGGCAGCCGGCGAGCAAACCCAGGTCAGCCTCCAGGCTGTGCAGCCCCCCATGCCGCTGGCTGAGCAGCGCCTCGACTGGCTCAACCATGTGCTGCGGGTCGAGAAGACGCGCCTGGATGACTTCATCAGCGAGCTGGGGCGCTATCGGCCTGGCTTGCTGCGTTGCGACCCCGCCGTGGCCAGGCTGCTGATCTCCGGCACCTTCCAGCTGCGCGACACCGATCAGATTCTGCGCGCTTTGAGCCAGACGCTGCCGGTGGACATCCACTTCCGCACGCCCTACTGGGTCACCGTCACGGCGCGCGTAAATACGTAACAAGAATCATTGTCGTGTTTTGCTCAGGTTGCGTGTCCCTTCCGTAAGCACATCACTTTTACAGGGCGGGACGAACACATGGCGACGACGCAGGGCATGCAACCATTGGCGCGGGCAGTACACGCTGCTGCATTGGGCCTGATCATTACAGGTGGCGGCCTGACTGCAGCTGTGTCGCAAGCTGACGAGCACAGCGCGCAGCAGGGCCGGACCTTTCAGGTGCCCGCCGGCAACCTGAGCAGCGCCCTTTCCAATTTCGCCAGCCAAGCCGGTATCACCCTGCCCATCGAACCAGGCCTGGTCGAAGGTTTGCGCAGCCCAGGCCTGAACGCCGCCACCAGTGTGGAAGGCGGCTTGCAGCAACTGCTGCAAGGCACCGGCCTGCAAGCGTCACCGCAGGGCAATGGCCTTTACCTGCTGACACCACAGGCCGCGAGCACTGGCCTGGAACTGGGCGCTACCAGCATTACCGGCCAAGGCCTGGCGGCGACCACCGAAAACAGCGGGTCGTACACCACCGGCACGATGCAGACGGCCACCAAGCTGCCCTTGAGCCTGCGCGAAACCCCGCAGGCCGTCAGCGTGGTCACGCGCAAGCGGATGGACGACAAGGCCATGACCACCATCAGCGATGTGGTCAAAAGTGCGCCGGGGATCTTCCTCAGCAACTCCGGCGGTGCCGGTCGGCCCTCATTCAGCGCCCGCGGTTTTGACGTCGACAACATCATGTACGACGGCTTCCCCACCAGCTTCCTGACTTACCTGCCCAGCGGCGAAGCCAACCTGGCCATGTACGACCGGGTCGAGATAGTGCGTGGGGCCACCGGGCTGGCCCAGGGCGCCGGCAACCCCGGGGGTGCCATCAACCTGGTGCGCAAGCGCCCAACCCATGAATTCCAGGGCACCCTCACCGGCAGTGCCGGCAGTTGGGACGATTACACCGGCACGCTGGACATCGGCGGCCCATTGAATGAAACCGGCACCCTGCGCGCCCGTACCGTGGTCTCCAAGCAAGACGCCAAAAGCTTCCGCGACTCGGTGGAGAGTGACCATGACCTGTTCTACGGCGTGGTCGACGCCGACCTGAGCGAAAGCACCACCCTCACCCTCGGCGCCTACCGGCAGAAAAACCACACCAACTACATTTGGGGCGGTTTGCCCATGGCCCGTGGCGGCGGCCACCTCGGGCTGCCACGTGACACCTTCCTCGGCCATGACTGGGAATATTCGGACAACCGCACCACCGGCTATTTCGCCACCCTCGAGCAAGGCTTAGCCAACGACTGGACACTGCGCCTGGCGGCCATGCAGACCAAGACCGACACCGACGTGCTGGCCTCCTCGATATGGGAATACGACCGCCACTATCTGTGGACCGAAGCCATGGAGCAGAAGGAAAAAGGCTACGACCTGGCCGTCAGCGGCCCCTTCCAGTTGCTCGGTCAAACCCATGACCTGACCGTTGGCGTCAGCAAGCGCCAGCTGGATTATCGGTCTGGCAAGGCCTGGAGCGATTTCATCGACGCCGGCAGCAACCTCTTCGAGTGGAACCCCCGCGGCCATGCCAAGCCGGATTACGTCACGGGCCCCAACGGCCTCCCCGAGACCACCACCCAGGACAGCGTCTATGCCAGCAGCCGCCTGCGTTTGACCGACCCGCTGTCGCTGATTCTGGGTGGCCGTCTCGACTGGTACGAATTCGACGACAGCGAAAGCAGCGAAAACAACTACAAGATCACGCGTAACCTGACCCGCTATGCCGGCCTGGTCTACGACCTGGACACCAACCACTCGGTCTATGTCAGCTACACCGATATCTTCAAGCCGCAGACCAGCAAAGGCCTGGACAGCAAAGTGCTCGACCCTGTGGTGGGCGAAAACTACGAAGTGGGCATCAAGGGCGAGTACTTTGGTGGCGCACTGAACGCCAGCCTGGCGGTTTTCCAGATCGACCAGAAAAACCGCGCCCAAGAGCTGCCCGACGTCAAAGGGTGCGGGTCAGGCGCCGCCAGTGCTTGCTACGAGGCGGCCGGCCTGGTGCGCAGCAAGGGCATCGACCTCGAAATCCAGGGCGCCCTGACCGACAACTGGCAACTGGCTGCCGGCTACACCTACACCCAGACCAAATATGTCAGCGACGCCAACAAAGCCCGCGAAGGCGAAGACTTCGACCGCGCCAAACCGCGCCAGCTGTTCAAGCTGTCGACGATCTACACCCTGCCCGGTGAACTGCAGCGCTGGCGCGTGGGTGGTGATATCTACCAACAGAGCCGCATCCGCACTTCGGGGGGCGCGGGGGCGACTGCATGGGAAAACCAGCAAGGCTCGTACACCGTGGTGGGGTTGGTGGCAGGCTACAAAGCCAGCGAACAGCTGGACCTGCAGGTCAACGTCAACAACCTGTTCGACCGCACCTACTACAGCAGCGTGGCCAATGGTGGGTGGAGCCCGTATGACATTTATGGCGACCCACGGAACGTGAAACTGACTGCGCGGTATAGCTTCTAGTCGCTATAAAAAGGGCCCACGCATTGCGGGCCCTTTAGGTTATCTAAGGTGGCATTGCAGCACTGCCACCAGGCCTACCAGTTATAGGTCACCGTGCCATACACCGTGCGTTGCTGCCCATACTGGCACCCCATGTCACTGAAGCAGCCCGCCACATACTCCTTGTCGAACAGGTTACTGGCGTTAAGCGCCAGCTCGACTCCCTTCAGCGAAGCATCCAGCTTGCCCAGCTGATAGCTGACCATCGCATCCACCAGCGCATAGCTATCGACCTTAAAGCTGTTTTGCGCATCGCCATAGGTGCTGCCTACATAGCGCGCACCGGCACCAAGGCGCAGCCCGTCCAATGGCCCGCTCTGCAATTGGTAGTCCGCCCACAGCGACGCCATGTGCTCTGGCGTGCGGAACGGTGTTTTGCCCTTGTTGCCCCGCTCGGACTGGGTGACTTTGACGTCGTTCCAGGTGTAGCTGCCGATCAGGTTCAAACCGGGCGCAACCTCGGTCTTGGCCTCCAGCTCGACGCCCCGTGAGCGCACCTCGCCTTCCTGGCGGCTGAAGCCGTTGATGTTCTCGGTCTGGTTCTGCTTGGTCAGCTCGAACAGGGCAACGGTGTACAGGCTATTGCCACCCGGCGGCTCGTATTTGAGGCCCAGTTCGTACTGCTTGCCGGTTTCCGGGTCGAGCTGGGTGCCATCGGCAGTGGTGCCCATCACCGGTAGGAATGACTCGCTGTAGCTCGCATACGGTGCCAGGCCATTGTCGAACAGGTAGACCAGCCCGGCGCGGGCACTGAACTGCTCGTCTTTCTGCGTTTGCGGTGTGCGGTCGTCCTTCTGGTTGGCCGCCCAGTCATAGCGGCCACCCAGCAGCACTACCCAGTTGTCGATACGGACTTGGTCCTGCAGGTAGACACCAGTCTGGGACAGTTTCTGTTCATAGCTGGCGTGGCTAAACGGGACGGTGCTCAACGGCTGGCCATACACCGGCTGAAAGGGGTCGAAACTCTGCAGGATGAAGTCCAGCGTCTGCGCCTGGTCAAACTTGCCGTTGTTGTAGTCCACCCCGGTCAACAGGGTGTGTTCCAGCGGCCCCGTGGCGAAGTTGGCCTGCACCTGGGTGTCCTGGGTGAACAGCCGACCATCGCCTTGGCGCTGGTCGCTGTAACGCGAGTACTGGCCGCCACCTGCCGGGCCGAACAGGGCGATTTCGCTGCTGGCCTGGCGGTAGTAGCTGTAACGCACGTTCTGGCGCAACGTCCACACCTCGTCGAAGTGGTGCTCGAACACATAACCCAGCGAAGTCTTCTCGTTGGTCATGAGGTCGTAGGCACTGTCGCCCACATACGTGTCACGGTCCAGACGCCCGCGCGGGTCGCGGAACACCGTGCCACTGGCAGGCAGCGCGTTGGCGAAGTTGCCGGTCTGCTTCTGGTACTCGCCGAGCAAAGTGAGCTCGGTATCGGCGCTGGGCCGGAAGCTCAGCGCCGGGGCGATGTACTGGCGGCGGTTGGTGATATGGTCGGTCTGCGCGTCCGCCTCGCGGAACAGGCCGGTCAGGCGATAGCTCCAGATACCCTCGTCATCCAGCGCGTCGCCCAGGTCGAAGGCGCTTTGCTGATAATCGAGGTTGCCCGCCTGCAACTGCACCTCATGCAACGGCTGCTGCGTGGGGCGCTTGCTGACCAGGTTGATCTGGCCACCTGGGTCTGAGGCGCCATACAGCACCGAACTGGCGCCGCGCAGCACTTCGATACGCTCCAGGCCATAAGGCTCTGGCGCGTCCCAGCCAAGAAACTCCGGCAGAAAGGTGCGGGTGCCGTCACGCAGCATGCGACCGGTACCTTGCTGGAAACCGCGAATGGACAGCTGGTCGACAACGAACTGCGGCCCGGCCAGCTCAGTGTTGACCCCCGGCGTATAGCGCAGCGCCTGGGCCACAGTCTTCGGTTGCTGGGCCTCGATCTGCTCACGGGTGATCACCGACACCGAGGCCGGGGTTTCGATCAGGGGGGTGTCGGTCTTGCTGCCGACCGAAGAACGCTTGGCTACATAGCCATCGTCTGGGCTCACCGAACTGTACGCCTGGCCGACGATCGCCGTGGCGCCCAGCTCCAATGCGCCGGAGGATTGCGCAGCCCGCTCCAGGGTCACACTGCCGCTGCCGGTGGCGCGCCAGACCAGGCCGCTGCCCTGCAACAGCGCCGACAGCGCCGCCTCCGGCTCATGCCGCCCGTTGATGCCATGGCTGCTCTTGCCCTGCACCAGGTTGCCATCGAAGATCACTTGTAGCCCGCCCTGCGCCGCCAGGCGATTGAGCGCGCTGGCCAACGGCTGCGGCGCGATGTCGAAGTCCCGCGGCTCGGCCATGGCCAAGGCTGGAACCAAGGCACACAGTAATGAAATCGACGCCCTGCGAAATTGCCCTTGGTACATCCCCACTCCCCTTAATCAAATACGAAGCATTCGTTTTTGAAGAAAGAAGACGGACGACCGCGGATCACCCGTAAAAATAAACACAAGATTTACGCAAATTCACGGTAGGAGCAGCCTTGTGCTGCGAAGAGGCCGGTAAAGGCAGCGAAGATTTACGGTGTTGCCGCTGGCCTCTTCGCAGCACAAGGCTGCTCCTTACCCGGGTGGTGCATAAGCGGGGCATGAGGTCACTCAACCGCGCGCCTTGAACACCAGCAGATAATCCGAATACCGCCGTATGCTCAAGGGGAACGCCTGCTCCAAGGTCGCCAGCCCCTCATCCAGCCGGTCCAGCTGGAACGTGCCGCTGACCTTCAGCCCCCGCAACTGCTCATCGCCAATCACCAACCACCCCGGCCGGTACCGCTCAAGCGCCTTGAGCACCTGCGCCAGCGGCGCCTGCTCGAACACCAGCCGGCCTTCCTGCCAGGCCAGCGCACTGTCCACATCCAGCCCATGCCTGGCGCCCAACCCATCCGCCTTGCGCCCGATGGCTTCACCCGCCGAAAGCTCGGCCCGCGCCAGCGCATCACTGACCGCTACTCGCCCGCGCTTGACGATGACCTCCACCGCCTCGCCCTCGCGACTCACGGCATACACCGTGCCCAGCGCCGTGGCCTGCACCTCGCCCGCCCGCACCTGAAACGGCCGCGCCGGGTCATGTGCCACATCGAACAACGCCTCGCCCTTGCGCAGCGTAATCCGCCGGGCCTGGGCACTGAGCTCGACATCCACCGCCGACTCCGCATCCAGGGTAATGCGCGACCCATCGGCCAGCGCCACCACCCTGCGCTCCCCTACCCCGGTCCGGTAGTCCGCGCCCCACTGCCCCTGCCAGGCCAACGAAAGCCCCACCCCCAGCACCAGCACTGCGGCACTGGCCAGTGCCCACTGCCGGGCAGGCACCCGAGGGCGGACCGGCACCTGCAACTGCCCGCTCAACGCCCACACCCGACGCGCCTCGACGAACGCCTGCTGATGCTCCGGCGCCTGCGCGCACCAGGCACGCGCTGCCTCGACATCACCAGGCCGGACATCGCCCGAGGTCAGGCGAACGACCCAAGCCTGCGCCGCGCGGCGCACATCAGGTGAAGGTTCGAAGGGAGCGGAAGGCTTGTGCATGGCCATCAACGTTGCAAGCTGTGGGCGAGAAAGTCCAGCGCGATGGCCAACTGCTTCTCGACCGTACTGACAGACACCCCAAGCTGCCGGGCGACCTCCTTGTGCGCGACCCCTTCCAGGCGGCACAGCAGGAATATCTCTTGGCAGCGCGGCGGCAGGCGCTTCAACGCCTCGGCCATCAGTGCCAGCTCACGTCGCGCAGCAACCTCGGCAAATGGCTCCGGGCTTTCGCCCGTCACTTCATAGAGGTAGGCCATGCCCTCATCATGCTGCCCCCGGGTACCCCGGCTGCGCGCGTGGTCGATCACCAAGTTGCGGGCGATACGGAACAACAGGCTGCGCAAATTGAGCACCGGGCCCTGCGGCGGCTGGCGCAGCATGCGCAAGTAGGTTTCCTGCACCAAGTCGGCGGCGGTATCGGTGTTGCGAAGCTGCCGGTAGAGGAATGAGCGCAGCTCCCCGGCATGGGTCTTGAAAGCCAACTCCAGCTCTTCGGTCTTCATGCGCGGGGACGACACCGATGGGGGGACGAAGGCGCTGACTTTAACGATAAGGGTTTTCATTTACAACGGGGGCAGGTGCTTGCCACTTAGATCCCAACAAGGAACACACTAACCTCACTTCAGCGCTCTATCGCCAACCGCAGCGTCGGCGATAGAGCGCCCTGCCCGCTTACAACGCATTCATCTCAGCAATATCCCGCACCACCTGATCCGCAGAGTGGTCAAACATCGCCTGCTCCTGCCCATCCAGGGGCAACTCGATGACCCGCACAATCCCCTCTTCCGCCAGCACACACGGCACCCCCATGGCGATATCAGTTCGCCCGTATTCGCCCTCCAGCACCACCACCGCCGGCAAAATGCGATTTCGCCCATTGGCGATCGCATCCACCATCTGCGCAATCGCCACACCCGGCGCATCGCAGGCACTGCCCATTTTCTTCAACCCCAAAATCTCACCGCCCCCCTTGCGCGTGCGCTCCACAATCCGCTCTATCTGCTCGCTGGACAGGAAGTGCGACAACGGCACCGACCCCACCTGGCAGTAGCGCATCAACGGCACCATGCTATCGCCATGCCCGCCCAGCACCAGCGCCGTGATATCCCGAGCAGAAAACCCCGTTTCCTCGGCAATGAAGCACTTCATGCGCGCGGTATCCAGCACCCCCGCCTGCCCGAACACCTTGTTACGGCCCTGCCCGCTGAGCGACCAGGCGCGATAGGTCAGCACGTCGACAGGGTTCGACACCACCAGCACCGTCGCCGCTGGCGCATGGCGTTTGATATCCCGCATGACGCCATCGAGAATCGGCAGGTTGATACTCAGCACATCCTGCCGCGACTGCCCCGGCTTGCGCGGCACGCCTGCGGTGATTACCACCAGCTCAGACCCCTCCAGCATTTCGGCCTTGGCCCCACCATAAACCCGCGTATCGGACCCAGCCTCGACCGCCGCCTGCCACACATCCAGCGCCTTGCCCTGCGCCAACTCACCCTGCACATCGATCAACGCCAGCTCACGGCAGAACTCATCCCGGGCGATGATCTGAGCCGCCGCCTCGCCCACCATCCCGGCACCTACGATTGATAGTTTGTTCACCTGACACCTCCCAGCGGCGCGTGCCACCAGGAACACGCCTGCGTATAGAGAGAAGTATTGCCTGCTAATGCCCAAAGGCCACCCTGAGGTGGCCAGTGGTCGTTTTAGAGGGGGGAACGTTGGCTTCCAGGCACTACGCCGGTTAATCGACCGGGCACTGTTCGCGCTGTGACATCACCTTCCCGCACTGCTCACTGGCCAGGCGGCTGATGATCTGGATCGCTTGATGGATGCCAGCCGTGTTGCGGAAGCTCAGGCGCGGGTTGTGTTCGCATTCCAGCATTTCGTCGTGCTGGACCAAGGCTTCACCGAGCAGTTCTAGGGTCCAGGCGTAGCTTTGAATGGTGGAGAGGCGTTCGTGGTCAGTCATGGGGGGCCTCCTGGGGTTTGGAGGTGGGGTGGAATTGGGTGTTGAGGGGGTAGAAACGGTGGGAAGACGGGGCCGGCGAAGGGCGGCGGCGGAGAGCGGATGCGAGGATCCTTAATGGACTTAAAGTGAGCATGCATGAGCTCCTTTTCGGTTGAAGCACCACGCTGACCGTCGCCAAACGATTAGGGTGGCAGCTGTACGCGGGTTGGCGAACCGAGGAAAAGGAACCCGGCAGACCCGAAGGTCTCCCACGCACAGCCGCCATTACACGAAACTGCGGACGCAAAAAAAGCGCCTGCAATCGTGATCGGGGCGCCGTTGCGCCTTTTCGTACGGGTCGCCAAACCCGGTCGCGGAATGGTCCGCGACTTGAGCAAGTTATCTGGGTGGGCTTTGTATTGCAAGGCTCGAGGGTGCGTGAATCTTCGCCGAGAAGCGTAGGTTTTTCGGCGCTGGCCAAGGACTCTACTGCCGAGGCTGAACGATCAATTCTGGGCAGCGTGGCGCATCCAGTTTCCAATACGTCCCGGCGCTTTTCAGCGGAGCAAGCTACGAATCATCACAAACAGTACTACCGAGCCCACAATCCCAGAGGCGACCAGCCAGCCCATTGAGGCCATCGCGTGGAAAAACCCAGGGAAGAGTGGCGTCTTCTCAAGCTTCACAAGCACAAGGCAGAGCCATGGCATGAGGATGACGTAAAGCAGCGGAACATAAACGATTGTCTGAAGGACCAGTGTCAGTCCGCCAGCCCAGTCGTTCCAGTCGTGTGGTTTGGCCATGGTGTTTTCCTTTTCTTGAATGGGATGAGTGAATCATCCGTTTCCTATTGCATCAACCCCAGTACTTACGTTTTAGGTACTGAGACAGAACGAGCCAAGCAGAAACAGCAAAGCCCGCGATAGGTGGGCTTTGCTGAGGGTGTTTCGCAACAGTCATGGACTGCTACCCAATGCTTTACTGGTGCGGAGACAGGAATCGAATCAATTCAGAAACATCGAATTTTTATTACTAATTATCTAAATAGTAAAAAATTCTACCTCTAAAACTACCCCTTGGCGGTCGCCCGACTATAGATCTTTTCAACCAAGTTCGTCACACTCAATTGAGCGTGACGAACTAAAGCACCTAGATACTAAATCATCCAGATGAAATAGCCTTGAAACGGTCCTCCAACACCTGCCGAAGGTGGAGCAATTTCAGACCAGTCCATTCTTTTGAACTCAAACAAGGAGGAAGACCGTCAAGACATTCGGACTCCATACCTTCAACCTTTCGCACGTTACTCAAAACAAAGCTTGAGAACCCTCTAACTAGGCGAAGCTCACTCAGTAAAGAATCGTCATTCAGAAGCCAATGGCATAGTTCATTCACATTTTTCGCAGAAAGCAAAATGTCAGCCTCAGAACTCACGGTACACTTTAAAGTATCGAGCCGATCTCTCCACCTCCTAAGTCTTGCTCGCCCTTTATAGAAAATTATTATAGCAAAAAGTATACCAAAACCGTACAAACCCACCATAAACGAAACAAAACCCACCCCCATTACTTGAGAGATAGTGGGACTTTCTGCACCGATTAAATTAATATCAAAGCAGAAGCGCGAAATCCAATCCACAGTAAAACCTAAAGGCCACATACCTGCTACAAAAATCGTCAGGCACCCACACAGTATAACCACAAAGGCAAATCTACGAAAAGTAATGTTACGTACCACCCACCTAGATGCATCAGCTACATTCACTTTCCCACCGTAAGACCGGACGAGGAATGGACCAAACACCAGAACATAGGAAGCAATACAGATTGATACTAAACCAACCAGCATTAACAACCCATTACTAGGTTCTCGAGACTGCTCCGCCAAGAAAGTTATCAAGCAGAGCCCCATTAAAATCAACGGCATAATCAAGAGAGAAAGAGATGGCAAAGCTTTACTACTTTTTCGGTCAACTGCTCGTAATCCTACGGCACCTCCAAGCAAAAACTCTGCGGACCTATCCATAATTCGAAGCGGGAAATCCACACCAAGCACGCTACCAACTTTATGTAGTATCTTGAGTTTACGGCGTAATCTCCCACAGCGAGACACAACAAAACCTGCACCCATATTCGAAGGAAGACGTGCAGCTAGTGCCTCCACTCTAAGTTGATCTGCACGATCATGCGCCAAAAGTACTTCATCCGACAGCATTCTCAGGACAGACGCTCGAGAGCTTTCTGGTAACATTAAAGCGAAGACAGCCTGTTTGAAGGCTTGTTCACGCTCGTCTTTTGTACCGCTAGCAAAGGCTGCATCTAGATATTCAATCAAAACATCATGAGGCAGCAACCCTCCCAGCCTAATAACTGCGGAACGATCCAGAGTGTCTCCCCTTAACCAGCGAGGTTCCAAAAAATTATGAACCCCCATAGAAAGTGACGCAGGAACATCATGAAGCCTTCGTGACAGCCCTTCTTGAAGTAGGGTGAGAAGGGGTACCGCAACCTCATTATCCCAATCAAAGAAAAATGAATATGGCCTATCAGACGAATCTAAAGATCCCAAACCCATCTGTTGCGCAGTACGTTCCTCTAATATTTCACACGCGACTCTCAACAAATTTTGTATCTCGCTTTTATCACGAGTTTGCAACAATGTAACAGCATATTCTCGCCAACGAGGTTCGGTTAGAAGACTGAAGGCCGGGATTGCTTCTGAATGGCGAGAAAGGTAACGCACAAACAAAGCTTCTTGATATCGTCGATGGGCAAACGCAAAGCGGCGATCTCCATGTGCGGTATTAGGAACGTCCGCACGTCCGATTTTGCAATCAACAAGAGCTGATATCAGACGCTCAATCGACCCTCCAGGGATATTATCCTCAGGAAGATGCCCAATTATTTGATCAAGCGTGGGAGCGAGACTTAAATTCTCGTCTTCCGCAAAAAGTTGGGCGAGACGCTCAGCCCCATCGACCAACTCCTCTACGCTCAACTTGTATTTACGCTTTAAATATTCTGGTTCTCGTCGCGCCAGCCGCTCTACGTGTTGCAAAAGAATATCATGGTCATTATTTGGAGCCTTCTGCTCATCTCTTATATAACGACAAAGTAGTGTTAGAAAGAGTGGTGTTGCGCCGATACTGCTATCTGAAGTAGCAAGATGTTGACGCACCAACCCCATATGCCGCGCACTTAAAAATGAATTCCTAATTAACTCATCTTGTTTAGCTCCGCTTAAAGGGAGTATTCGCAGCTTTTTCCAAGGAAGAGCTTCCGGCCCCTTAAACTCGCGCGAAGCCAAAATACCTTTACACTCCCCCATCCCTTCAAGAAAGTGTCGGATAGCTTGGCTATATTGCCGAACAACATTACTCCCCGCCTCTGCGTGAAGAACCGCCGGTATCTCATCAAAGGAGTCAAAGAGAAATATCCAAACCCCTCTATTGCAATAATCCTCCCAATTCTCTCTCACGAAAGCTGAAGTATCCGCGTCGCCCCGCCGTATGTTGTCTAGTACAAACTCACGCACATCATTAGCGGTGACTGCCGCAGCGCCACTTATTTCCATCTCGCGGAGATTCACATAAAGCGGAACTATCGCATTTTTGTCGTTGGACTTTCTTCCTTGCTCTGCAAATTGCTTGGCTAAATGCCGTAGTGCAACGCTTTTACCTGAGCCAGGCTCGCCAACCAATTGCATTGCACGCTCCGAGCTTGAAGTAATTGCCCGAATCAGAGATTTTTCTTTACGTAAACCGATGGATTTTTTTCTTCGCACTCGATGCCACGCGGTAGCATAATACCCTCCCTCGGTTTCGACTTCGGCTTCGAGGTCTGTGAAATACTGGTCATTCCAGTTTTCCGCTTTAGCTAAATAAGATAAATCGGCATCGAGCACACCACAAAACTGCTTACGACGTCTGACGCGCGCCTTATTATCTTGACTGAGCAACATGGGCAGCCCACTAGATTTATAAGCTTCTGCTAGTTTTATCAGATGTTCTAGAACCACACCAAGCGCTTTAAGCAAAAAAGTGAAAACCATGCCCAGAGCTACCAATGCAATCAGCGACAACACCACCCAGTGCCATATATCATGAGAACCATCTGAGTTCCATACCGCTTCGAAAACCTTTTCTGCGAATCCCCACAACTTATCAGAAAGCGAAGTCGAGTCTTTCGTATCTGCCATCTTAAGATCCGTTTAAGCTTGAATATTTAGAGTACTTTCGTTGAATTCTACCGGAAACGGTCAGCTTGCACGAAGATTTTCAGTCTCGTAAACAAGTCTTTCTTACCTAGCAACAAAAAATCCAGATTGAGAGGTATGCAAACTTCTACTGATAACCTATTCCCACGCGATTCAGTTTTTCATGAATCACTGAAACGCCAGAGCTCTGCCCGCATTCAAGGACGCTGAGGGGCGACCCGTAGCGGAAGATGGTAGCGAAGCTTATCGATGATCTGCTTAACCTGTTCGCTGTATTGGCCTTGCGGCACCGACTAACGAATCCCGGTGCGCTGCATACTCAACGCCTTGCTCGGGCTCGGCAATTTCACGCACTGATCACCGCGAAGCGCCGCCATGGTCCTCCTAACGCTAGACAGCCGATTTTGTGCAGTGCTGACAGCGAGGTCGCCGCGCCCAACCAAGTCGCGCAGATGCGCCGCATATCGGCCAACACTTTCCGATCAATCTGCCGCGCATCATTGATATCGGGCCACTGTTCAGAGCGGCACCATTTCACGAATGCCAGCCAGCGATCACAGTGCGCTTTGACCGTGCCGTAGTGGCCACCGCCGAACATGTCTTTCAGCGCCGGCGGTCCTGCATAGCTCAACTGTCTGCCATAACCGTAATTACGACCATCGCGTCTACTCACCAATGCCATGAAAATCACCTCATCTGCCGTTCTCCGATCCTCGCCCCATGTCATCCCGCCAAGAATGCTGAGTGTTATCAGGGATTACGGTCCCTGCGACCTGTGGGGATGTCCTCTAACGCGTGACTGGCGGCTCCTTACGTCCGGGAGCAAGGGCATCTCATGATCTGGCCTCCTGATCACCGTTACCGGTGGGCGGGTGGAGGCTGCATTGGCTGACGAGACCAGTGCCGCGAGATCCTGAGCCAGGTGCAAGCAGCAATGCGATGACGGGGGCATGCCTGACTGTCAGTCAGGTGCAGTCCATTCCTTGGTCTGCGGCACCATCATCTACAGCGCTGTTGCTGGTGACGTCGGCGTTTGTCACGCCGATTGTCAGGAGGGGGATGTCGCAAGGCCATGTGCGATCAGGGCTGCTGCAGTTACAAAAGCGCCCGCCTTTTTCCTGGATGTATAAACGGGCGCAATGCGCGGGGAATCTTGGGCCAAACCAAGGGTTGAATGGCACGGGCTTCGCCCGTGTTCGCGGGTAAACCCGCTCCCACAGGGGGCGTGCAAGATTTGGAGAATTGAGTAAGGCAGGTGTCGCACACGAGCAGTGTGGATTTCCGAAATTTCGACGAGGCTTGTTTGTTCTGCTCGGCAATACATGCTCGGAAAAGCTGCTTCGAGGCATATGGAGGAGCTTTTCCTGGAAGCGGGGCCTGTGCCGCAACGCTCAGCGGTGATGCGGGAGTTGCAAGGGCCGCTTTGCGGCCCTTTCGCGACACAAGGCCGCTCCTACAGAGGGCCTAGAACGTTCAATCACGTTTTACATGCTGACCATCACCGATGCTCAGCATGCAAGACGACATCAAGCTGAATGCGGCACGCAAGTGCAATTGATCACGGCCTGTCCAGCGGCTCTGGAATGAAGCCCTGCTCTCTCAGCGCCTTGATGACCCCGCGCACAAGGTAATTATTGGAGAAGCCAAGCGTGTACTGCCTCGACCCTGGGTTGACCGGCAAAAGCATGCCTTGCTCTACCAAATTTTTAATCTGATACGTCCGTTGGTTGGGGGTAAGCGCAGGAAGCGCCTGAGCGATATCGCTCGACTTCATTACCTTCATCTTTATCACGCAGATGAGGATCTGTTCCTCGGTCTCGGTAATCCACTCCCGGCTGCGTGCAAAGCTCACCGCTGGCTGCAGAATGCACTTCGTGAGGTAGCTATAGTCGGTGAGCTTGTCGACTTTCTCCAGCTCGTCGCGAATGCCTTGCAGCACATAAGTACACCATGCCTCCAACCCTGCAGTGGTGCCGGTATCAGCTACGCCAAGCATGGTGTAGTACTTGTCTCGGTCATTGCAGAACACTGCCGTGGGGTTGAGCACCCTGCCACCTGTATGCACGTTGAAGCCGTACTTCATCAGCAGTGCATAAGTAAGCAGCCTTACCACCCGCCCATTGCCATTGCCGAATGGGTGAATCCAACCGAAACGGTGGTGCGCCAGGGCAACCTTCATCAGCGCGTATTTAGGCGAGTCGTCACGGTTGATGAAGCTCACCAGCTCCTGCATGTACTGCGGCACCAGCACACCTTCCGGTGGAAGATGCTCCGCCTGAGCGATCCTGACCGCGCCTTCCCGGTAGGCGCCAGGCGTTTTGTCGCCTTCGCGACGCAACCCCTGCACGGTCAGGGCATGCAGCTCTCGAATCGTATGCTCTGTCAGGTCTTCTCCGGGCTTCATCACCGCTTCGATGTAGTCCATTGCCTTCTCGATGTTGGCAATTTCGAGCAGTTGGTCGGTGCTCTCGGCTTTGCCTTCGACCTTGCTGTCGATGTAGTCGGCCAGCGTGGTGTGGTTGCCTTCGATTCGAGCAGACCCCAAGCTCTCCAGCGTGTGGAACAGCGCCTTGAGCTGAAAGAACACCTGGGGTGGCGTGTCACCCTCCAACCTCAGCCGGCGAAGAAACTCGAGCTCGGCCAGGACGTCAACCAGGGGCGAGTCGAAGGATGGGTTCAGCAGCTGCAGGTCGTAGTGTGAGAATTGGGGCATCTGAAAATTATCTCTAAACGGAGAAATCATTATCTAGAAAAATTTTGGCTTTTCCCCCGTAAACGTTAGCCAAAACCGAATCAACAGATAACCACCATCTAGAAAACCGCGCAACCTTAAGTGGAAAACCTCGTTCCTTTAAGTCAAAAGCACGCAGATGAGCGGGGTAAAAAACAGGCACAAAAAAACCCGCACAAGGCGGGCTTCTCTGTGGTGCCTGCAAGCGAGAAATCGCCCGCTAGCCAATCTATATGGTGCCGGAGACAGGAATCGAACTATCTTCCCAAAAGCCCGTCGGTACTCGGCTTTTTTGGATCCATGTCTCGATGACGTCCCCAAAAAAAACCCCAAAACGAAAAGCACCCCGGTGCGGGTGCCCTATTTTGCCCTACCATTCCCAATGAAAGCCAGTAATTGGGCATACCTGCATTGCAGTCAAAATGCGTGTTTGGTTTCCACACAGCCGCATTCATGCCAACAAGGGATCGCCTTCAGCATCGTGGGAGGCCTGTTGCAACTCCATTTGCCTGCCTGCACGTTTGCGGTTCGGCTCATCCCCCAAGTGCCGTTGACCTGCCGAAAGCCCCAGTGCCCGCACCAACGTCACAGCCTGGCGCTTGAGGTTGCCGCAGTGGGTCGCCCGGGGATTGATGATCAGCGTACCGAGGCGGGTGGTCAGCACATCACCTTCGACCGCTAACACCTCTTGAGTCCACTCGATCCGGGCATTGATCTCGGCCAAGTCGGTCGCCAATTGCAGGTCATACGCTCCCCACATGATTTCCGGCCGCATGCTCACGATCATCGCGAAAATTTGTCGAGCACGAGGCTCAAGCTTGCGAGTCGGCATCAAATCCAACTTCGTCGCCTGCATCGCCTCGACCTTGGAATTGATCGAGGTGTCAGGTTCCTTTCGCGCTCCCGCTTGTTGTCTGGCCATTTTTGGGCCTCGAAATCACTCTAATCAGTATTGAGAAAAGGCACCGTGCCCGCTCGGAAACTCACCCATATTTCAGATGATCTCCCCCCCTAGTCCAAACCCTTTCGCTAACTGAGTAGCCATCATTTTAGGCCTCATGGCGAGAAGTGGCGACCGGTTGAATCCACAGCCAAAAGCGGCCAGTCATGACCGGCAGGGAACGGCCAAAAGCGGACGGATTAACTTCGGGTATGGGGTTCTCTAGGGTAGCAGGGGTGATTCAGATTAAATTTGGCGTTTTAGGTTTAAAGAATTTAAGGGATACACAGGGGGATACATTTCCCAGGCTGCTATAGTGATTTCCATCTCGCTGATGCCTGTCTTGTGGCCGGCATTATTTTCGATGGAGGCCACCGCAGAATGGGGGCTGGCTAGTGTCTTTATCCCCCCTTTTCGTGATGCGCTTCCCGCCCATCTGGCCAGATGCCGCACAGTGATCGGCAAATCAGCCAACCGCTCGCGCGGACACCCAATAGGGACGTTAGGCACGCAGATTGCTATTTTCTGACGTCATCGTTCTAGTTTTAGCAGCTTAAGTATTTCGGCAGGCTTATCCCATTCACCATCCGGAAACCATATTGGCGTAATTCCAAGGTCAGCCATGTATCGGTCTCTTTCATTTCGCTCATCAGTGTCGTTTGGTGCCACCATAATTGCAAAATGCTCCGGCAAAAATTCAGGTGCGGCGTCATGAGCTTCTTTCAAAACAGTGAGGTATCGGTCAGAAATGAGACTGCACCCTACGAATAGAACAGTGAAGCTACTAAAAACCCTCTTTAGTGTGTTCGGAATGGAGAGGGCGTAATCAATTCCTTCATTTCCATATCCGAGGTTATATTCGGCTTGTGTCAATATGCGATCTCGTTGCTCATCAATATTGCCGTGCAGTTTTAGGAGGTACTTGTCACTTCGATATATAGCTTTCAGGAATCGACCTGTGCTATCTCTGCCGACGACCTTCTCCTCGAATGGGCGCTTTTCAGCGTGGCACTTTTCTAAAACGCGGTCAAAATTTGTGGTTATGTAGCAACCATCAAATAGGTCTTTTAGCTCTAGAGATGGGCTTAGAGATGGGCTTATGCGGCCGTTCTCAAACTGGGTACTAAAGTCCCTTTGGAAGACACTTATGCCTAAGCGGGTTATGACTTCATTTATGAGTTGTTCGTGTTGCCCGACCTTTAAGCGTGTCTTTACATCTCCCTCATCAAAACCAGAGCGGATCGCTAGACCAACAATGTAGTCGGACCAAGCTGGGCAACCTGCGGATACCGAAAATCCCGCGCCAACGAAAGGGATCACAGTTGCTCGTTGTCTCACCAGATTGAGGAGCTTGTCATACGCGCCATCGTTTGTAGGGAATTCGTCGAGCATTAATATTTCATGGCGCTTGATGGCGATGTCATCCTTTACTAATTGCCGATAAGTTGGAAGATCCGAGACAAATAGTGCTGCGCTAATTGGCAAGATCGGTTGTTCTTCGCCATCTGGTTTTCTCAGAATTAATTCATAACCTTCGATATCTCCATCATCTAGACGTTTATTGAAGTCCTCGTTTAGCTCAAATTCTTTGCTCTCGGTGACGTGCTCAGCATAGTGGGAAAGCAGATCTCTAAGATTCATTGTGCTCCCCCTATTTTTACCACCGCATCTGTCAGGCCTAGCTGGGTTGTCTCGGCGAGTTTAAAGCTGTCCTTGAGCTGGTCGCAGAGCGCCATCAGCTCATCGACTTTGGTAATGATGCGTTGCTGTTCAAGCATAGGGCTCAATGGAACCAATAATTCTTCCCACTTTGAACGGTTGATGATAGGTGTTGCCGATCCTGTTGCTTTTCTAATAACCGAATTATAAAAATAATCGGTTGATACAGTAGTGAAAAGGTATTTTGATGAAATATAAATTGGTCTTATTGAATTAATTTGCTGGTTGAATGCTAGTCTTTTATTCGCAATCGCTGACTTCCCAATGGAGCCTCCAATGCAAACCATGAGGATGTCGTTTGGCATGGCCTCCATGCTTTCAAATAAGCCTTCCTCTGAGACGGACTTTTCGGAAAAAAGCAGCTTGCCCTGAGGTGAAATTTGACCTGGTCCGATAAATGGAATGTTCCCCTCGAAAAACTTTGGCTCGCTTGTGCTAGGTGTCTTCCCAGTTGAACATATGCCCACTTGACCAAGTCTTACCCACTCCCATCCACTAGGCAGCGCAAACGGCTTTTCCTCTTCGCTAATCGGCGGCAGGGGCTTTTCCTTCTTGATCTTGCCTTCCATTATCAGCTTCGATTTTTCGGCAGCGATTTTTTTCAGCAGAACGTTGGCAGGTTCGTCGTTGGGGGCCTGCGGCACGAGTTTGCCCATCACGGCCAGTTGTAGGATGGTCTGCTTGAGCTGGTCGATGCTCTGTTCGGTGGTGAACAGGATGTCGAAGTTGTCGGCGATGCGTTGCCAGGCTTGCTGAAAGCGTTGATGGCTGACGGTTGTGCCAGAGGTCTCCATATTGCCACTGTCGATCAGCGCCTGTAGCAGGGTTTCCATCAGTGTCTGGTGGGCGGCAAGACTGGCTCCGGTTTGCTGCTCCAGCTGATCGCACAGCGCCATCAGCTCATCGACTTTGGCGACGATGCGGTGTTGTTCGGCGAGCGGTGGGATTGCGACTGGCAAATTGTTCAGGATTCCATGATTCAGGTTGACCATGGTTGTTCCAACGGCGTTCCCAACCAAGTAGGCTCTCGTTGAGGGAACACTAAAAACTAATACTATGAATCTACGCGAGATGCAGCTTGAGAGCCGGAGATAAAAACTCCCTGTTCCACAAAGCCATCCCTCTTCACGTTCTGTAACCAATGCACAACGACCTACTTCTCCTCGCCGAGCTAGTACAATGTCACCTGGAAAAAGGCGATAACTTGATAGTTCTAGTGCCTTCTCATTCCCAACGGAAACATTTTCGTCTTCGACAATACGATCATTGTTCATATGAGAAGGATTGATCAAAGGCGTTCCACCTGTAATGTAGTCCGCTTGGTGAATCATTGAACCGAAGGGGCCTGTCCCAATTTCATTTGAAATCGAAAGTAATCGTGAGAAAACCCAACTCGATGGCAGCGCAAACGGCTTTTCTTCTTCCGCAATCGGCGGCAGCGGCTTTTCCTTCTTTATCTTCCCTTCCTTCGCCAGCCGGGCTTTTTCCGCCGAAACCTTCTTTAGCAACTCACTGGCAGGCTCATCCTTCGCGTCTTGAGGCACCAGCAGGCCACGCACAGCTAGCTCCAGAATCAGCTCGCGCAGTTTTTTGATGCCATAAAGTTCTATCTTGCTGGAGGAGCCACGGCCGGCGCTGGATTTGCGCTTGATAGCGGAGGTCCAGAGATCCAGATGGGGGGTGATTGGTCCTTCGACAGGTGCAGGGCGAGTTGAAGTGGTGGCCATCAGTGCCTCCCCGCCAGTGCATCCGCGAGGATGACTTTCAGCTGATCGCGCAGGCTCTGGATGTCCTGCTGCTGGGCAGCAAACTGTGCCAGCAGTTCGTCCGGGTCATGGCTGACCTGTTCGCCCACATGCGTGTTCTTGATGTCAAGGTTGTAGTTGCGGGCGGCAATATCCTCGATGCTGACCTTCCAGGCCTGCGGCGTTTCCACACGGGCCTTGAAACCATCCGCCTCGCTGCCCCACCAGGCGCGTTCGGTTTCAAACTCTTCAAACTGCATGGGGCGAGTCTTGCTGTAGCTCACAACGCCCTCTGGGTAGGGGTGCTCGTAAAACCACACCTCTTTGGTGGCCGGCCATTCGCTTTCCGGCTTTTTGGTAAAGAACAGGATGTTTGTCTTGATGCCGGTGTAAGGATTGAACACGCCGTTGGGCAGGCGGACGATGGTGTGCAGGTGGCACTGTTCCAGCAGCATCTGTTTCAGGCGGGTTTTCATGCCCTCGCCAAATAGGAAACCATCAGGCAATACCACGGCGGCGCGGCCGTAGTTCTTCAGCAGTTTCACCACCAGGGCCATGAACAGGTCAGCGGTTTCGCGGGTGCGCAACGTAGCGGGGAACTGGTTTTCTACGCCGTCTTCTTCCATACCGCCAAAGGGCGGGTTTGTAACAATCACATGCACCCGGTCAGCCTCGCCGTAATCCTTGTAGGCACGGCGGCTGAGCATGTTGTCGTGTTCAATCTGCGTGGGCGTATCAATGCCGTGCAGGATCATGTTGGTGGTGCAGAGCATGTGCGGCAGGGCTTTTTTCTCCACGCCGTGAATGCTGCCCACCAGCATGGCTTCGTCATCGTTGTTCCTTACATACTTTGCGCGCTTGTGCTCGATGGTGCAGGCGAGGAAACCGCCGGTGCCGCAGGCCGGATCCAGCACGCTTTCAACCAGTTGCGGGTCCACCCGATCCACAATGAACTTGGTGACAGCACGCGGGGTGTAGAACTCGCCGGCATTGCCCGCACTTTGCAGATCTTTGAGGATCTGCTCGTAAATGCTGCCGAAGGTGTGGCGGTCCTGCGTGTTGTTAAAGTTGATCTCGCAGATCTTGTTTATAACCTGTCGCATCAGGGTGCCCGACTTCATGTAGTTGTAGGCATCCTCGAACACATTGCGAATCACCAGTGCCCGTGCGCCGGTTTTGCCGCTCACGTTCAGCTTGGTTTTCAGAGTCGGGAACAGTTGCAGGTTGACGAAGTCGTTGAGCTCGTCGCCGGTCATGCCCTCGGGGTTGGCTGCCCAATTGTGCCAGCGCAGGTGCTCGGGCAGCGGCGATTTGTAGTCATCCTCAAGCAGCTCGATCTCGGCTTCACGGTCGTCGTAAATCTTTAGGAAGAACATCCACACAAGCTGACTAATACGCTGGGCGTCCCCATCCACACCCACGTCTTTGCGCATGATGTCCTGAATGGATTTGATGATACCGCTAATGTTACGCATTGAAATTCCTGGTGCCTGTTTGGTGGTATGACTGCATCAGTTGGCTTGCTTGAACAGCTCGTTTTCTAGCGCCTGCACGGCCTCTTCGTACTTAGCCTTGCCGCCGAACACACCGTTGATGATTTCCACCGGCGTGCCCATGCGCTTGAACGGGTCAAGCTTAAGTACATTGTTGTTTTCAATGCTGGTGACGCCATCGTCGGCATATTTGTCCAGCAGGGCCTCCAGCACGGCACGGGCTTGTTCGCCATACTGGGTAAAGTAGTTGCGCTTTTTGACATTGTTGGCGCGTTCGCGGCGGGTCAGTGGCGGTTGGTCGAAGGCGATGTGGCAGATCAGGTCGAAATCTCCGAAATCATCGCCGACTTCCTGCGCCAGATTTGGCAGCTCAATGCCGTATTCGGCCAAAACCTCGATGATGGCCGCCTTCTTCTTGGCACCGCTCCACTTCTGCAGAAAATCATCCAGCGAGGTGAACTCCTTGCGAATATTCTTGCGGCTGTAGTCGCGGTAGCTTTCAGTGACCATCTGGCCGTCTTCGCCCAGGAATTCTACCCGCTCGTTGAGGATGCGTACCTCCACGCCGCTGACATGGAACTTCCTGACGCCCTCGTGCTCATCGCCGTCGTCGCCTTCGCCCTCTTCGTCCGGCTTCGGATCAGGCGGTACCGGGTCATCACCATCGCCCGGTTCATAGATCACCACGGGCTCGCCGTCGAATTCCGGATCTTTGAACAGCTCAGTGGCACGCTTGAAATCCATGATGGTGAAAAAATACTTGTTCTGTGACTCCTCGATGCGGGTGCCACGACCGACGATCTGCTTGAAAGTGGTCATGGAGTTCACGGATTTGTCCAGCACGATGAGCTTGCAGGTCTTGGCATCAACGCCAGTGGTGAGAAGCTCGGAGGTGGTGGCAATCACCGGGTATTTGCTTTCCGGATCAATGAAATTATCCAGCTCGGCCTTGCCTTCCACACTGTCGCCGGTAATGCGCATCACGTATTTGCTGTTTTCCTTGGCCAGCGACCCAGCAGCATTGACAATGGCCTTGCGCATGCGCTCGGCGTGGTCGATGTCTTCACAAAAGATGATGGTTTTCTGGTAAGGATCTGTGGCGAGCATGAGCTTCATCACACGCCCGGCCACCAATTTGGTGCGCTTGTTCAGCACCAGTATCCGGTCCATGTCGACCTGGTTGTATTCCCGCTGCTCGATCTCGTTGCCGAGGTCATCCTTCATGTCGGGCGGCGGCGTCCAGCCGCTGATGTCTTTGTCGATATCGATGCGCACCACCTTGTAGGGGGCGAGAAAACCGTCCTGAATACCCTGTTTCAACGAGTAGGTGTAGATCGGGTCACCAAAATAGGTGATGTTGGAAGCGTATTTGGTTTCCTTCGGTGTGGCGGTTAGGCCGAGCTGGATCGCGCCGTCAAAGTACTCAAGGATCTCCTTCCACGCGGAATCGTCGTTGGCGCTGCCTCGGTGACACTCGTCAATTACGATGAGATCAAAGAACTCCCGCGACACGTTTTTGAAAGTCTTGTCTTCTTCATACGGACCGGTGAGAGTCTGATACAGCCCCAAATAGATCTCGTAGGACGGGTCTATCTTGCGGTTCTTGATCTTGGTCATCTTCGAGCCGAAGGGCTTGAAGTCGTTGACCAGCGTCTGGTCGGCCAGAATGTTGCGGTCTACCAGAAAGAGGATGCGTTTGGCCTTCTTGGCCTTCCAAAGCCGGTAGATGATTTGGAAGGTGGTGTAAGTCTTACCGGTGCCGGTGGCCATAACGAGCAAGAGGCGTTTTTGTCCCTGCGCTACCTTTTCCACCACACGGTTGATGGCTTCGGCCTGGTAGTAACGCGGCTCCTTGTTGGAGCCATCGTCGTGATAGGGCTCGGTGACCAGTGCTTCCTGTTCGTCTTCAATTCCGCGAAAGAGCTTGTAGCGCGCCCAGAGCTCGTCCGGGGAGGGGAAACCTTCCAGCGCAATTTCGGTTTCTATGTCTTCGCCTGGGGCTGCGGTCTTGTTGTGGCCGGCAAAGCCGTCTCCATTGGAGCTGAAAGCGCAAGGTACCTCTAGGATATCGGCATAACCCAACGCCTGCTGAAGCCCATGGCTGATGGTGAAGCTATTGTCCTTGGCCTCCACCACTGCTACCGGCACGCCCTTCTCCTTCTGTAGGACGTAATCGGCGAACTTCTTCTTCTTCTTGTTGCGAGAGGACAAGTTGCCACGCACCACCACCGGGCCAGGTGTGAGAGTGACTTCACGACGGATCTGCGTCATTTCATCCCAACCGGCCTTCACGAGTGCCGGGGTGATGAACTTGGCCTTGATGTCAGACTCACTAAGCTCTTTCTTTTCTTTACTATCCATTGCGTCCTCGTTCCGACTGGCAGCATCTGTACGCCTACACACGGCTGTATTGACTAGTCCAATAAAGTTTACCGAGTTAGCCGCAACCGTCGCTGGGTGGATTACACCTCCGTCTGCTCAGCCATTTCTAAAGCATCGTCGACCTCAACCCCCAAGTATCTGACGGTGCTTTCAAGCTTCGTATGACCAAGCAGAAGTTGGACTGCTCTCAAGTTCTTCGTCCTGCGATAGATCAGCGATGCCTTGGTTCGCCGTAGCGTGTGTTTTCCGACTTCAGAGGTGAGCTTCCACCAGGGCGATAGACGACTATTTAGCCCTGGGGGAGCCGATTAGGGAGACCTGAGAGGCCTCCCTGGCCTCAGTTAAGCGACTTCGCGGCCCTGACAAACCTTGCCTTGCGGAAATACTCATCGAAGTTACCGAGGACGTCAAAAAGCTTACCGCAAATGAAGCCGAGGTCGTCTACCAACCTCGTTTCCCCTTCAGGAATTGGCAAGAGGCAACTTCCTTGGTCAACAGCCACTAGAATCAGCCGCTCAATAAGGTTGTGGTCGTAGTATATATCGCACCAATAGCCCGTTGCTTTGGGATGAAGCCACTGGTTGGCCCAGGGGTCGACGAAATCTTCGCACTGCGTACCTTCATCATCGTAGGCGATCCGAACGCGGAGCCTTGGGTCTTCCTTAAGGAAGCGCTCGGACACCCAGGTGCGCCTGAAAGCGATCCAGTCCTCCGTCGGATTGGTGGTCGTTATGAAGTCCAAAATTTCTTGGTACATCATGTCCCTGACCAATTTTCTGTTCGGGTAGAAAAACTCAGCGACTGATGGAAGCGCAAAGAACACTGTTGAGATCATACTCAGCAGGAAGGTCGTCGGCTCTGCATCAGAACCAGACCACCAAAAGATTGCGGAGATGACAGTAAGCCCGAAGAAAACACTGCCTAAGAGAGTGTAAATACCTGGCCGCGACTTTACATAAAGCGCGGCTCGTTTAACTGGCTTCAAATTTATCGCTCCCGCCCAGATCGCCATTTGGGCTTTTGTATCCCGGCGCAAACATTGAGCTTTCCACCCCATAGAGAATCAAGGGATCACTGAGCCATAGGCGGTATGCCTTGTCTTCGATGCTGTGGTCAGGTGAGCAGTCCACGTGGTACTGCTGCAGGACGTACCCTGCCATCGCAGCGCGCACTCGAAGCCTGAGCACGCCGCCAGGCATCTCGTAGTCGAGCATCACGATCTGCGCATAATGCTTATCAGGGTGCGGCACGAGGGGGAGATCCAGCATTCGGTTCCACTGATCATCGTGCTTTTGGTCTTCTTCGCTCTTGGGTTTAGCACCCCACTGAGTCTGAGCATTACCGATTCGAGCTAAAACGAAGTCCACAAATTTCCGGCGTTTCCGATCATACGCTCGGACGTGCCAGCGCAAGCCATCGCAGCTGATCGCGAATGGCACGATTTCCCGCTCAGACTCGCCCGACCCCGAGGTATAGCTGATTTTTACCACTTGGTTGAGGCTGATCGCGCGCGAGATCGGCGCCAAAACTTCCACCTTCGGCTTGCTGAGCAGCGAAACGGATTCGTTTAGGATGAACGGCTTCTCTCCATCCAGACCGTATCCGTACCCTTGGGAAAGCGCCGTGAGCACTCGCTCAGGCGAGTGCGCGATTAGAGGCGAGAACGTCTCGCGTATCACGTAATGCTTGGTCACAGTGTCGAGCTCAGTGTTCTCAGGAGCAATTTCCCGATACTGCGCGAAGTCACGGGTGGCAGCTGCAGCCCCCACCCCGAATCGATCCATGAGATCAGTTCGTGAAACGGCCCCCGTGAAGTACAGGCGGAAATCTATGTACACCAGGCGCTCCCGTTGCGCTTGGCTGTATTCGCTCAAATCAATCATTTGCTCTCCGTCTTGCCTTCTTACGGTCTTACCGTCTTACCTGCCTTGCTGACCCAATATCCGGTCGGGCACATCTGATAGCCCATGATAACACACGATCGCTTGACGTAATCAAAATGATGATGATAGCCTTTGAATATGGTCGTGATACATCTCGATCTATAGCACCTTAGGCGATTCAAAAAGGAGGCTTGGATGGGATGTCAGAACGCCAGAAACAGAAAGGCCGGTCAAGGTACGAACTTGACCGGCCTTCGGGAAAAGACGTCTGAACTGGCTCCAGATGTCTCTCGCGCTTTGTGGAAAAAGCTTGTGGATGGTAGCCCCTATGGGCTCCTTTCGCAAGGGAGCGAGTTCTGTGTTCGAGCCGCCTCACAGGAGACATTCTATGTCCCAGCTTGAGATGTTCGAAAAACCCGAGGGAGAAGGCGAGGTCATCTACCGTATGACCATCACCACCAAATCGGGCAAGGTGATTCGACGTGCAAACGGCCAGCCGTTCCGCATCGTCATTCGCCCCAAAGCGGCCAATTAAGTTGACCGCTTAACAGAGCTCAGGGCACAGCAGTGCCCTGCACTCTCCCTTTCGGATGGAGATTCTCCATGAGCTTGGATTTTTACGACCGCAACGGGACTCCCATCGCGTATACCGACGATGACGAGCACATCTTTACCTTCAGTGGCCGACCGGTAGCCTACCTGTACGGCAACTCTGTCTACTCCTATCAAGGTCGTCATTTAGGCCTCGTTGCGAATGGAATTATTCGCGACAACCGGGGCCAGATCGCCTTTTTGACTGGTGGCGCCAGCTTTGGTTTCTCGAGGCCAATGCTTCGAATGAAACCATTGAAGGGACTGAAACAGTTGAAACCTCTCAAAAGGCTGCGGCAGCTCAAGCCGTTGAAGCCCCTGAATGTCAATTCATGGTCGCCGTTCTCGGGACAACAATTCTTCGCCTAGTTGGGCCTGCGCTCTTTGCACAAGGATGTGCCGAGGCTGATTGATCTTGCCGCCTGGTCGCACCTTGTCTCCCAAGATGTGCTGTTTTGGTGAACGTTACCGAGCCTGATATTTGGCCAGTGATGCTTATATCCGCAGTCTTCATCGAAGATAGCTGCTGGCCGCCCGATGCACCTTGGCAAACTAAGGAAGATAGCTACGCGCTGCGCACACCTGATGAGTGACAACGCTTAGCTTTCGCTGAAAACAATACAGAGAGCTTTTCCACAATGTTTGCTATGAAGTCTGAACGCTTAATCCTGGCTTTTCTACTGACCTCGATTGCGGGGGCTTACCAGATGGGCCTTAAGCAAACCGATTGGATGCTGGAAAAAACCAATTCAAAAATCCTGCAGAATGGCACCTACATAACAAAAAACCAACTTGAGCAGAATTATTTAAGAAAAGATTTTGTCGAAAAGGATTACCTACCGAGACAAGAGGTCGAGGCAGGCTACGTTCCGATTGCAAAACTCAGGAAGCTGGAATCGACCATAAGCGAATTAACAGAGAAAGCCGACCTTGTTGACTCCGCATTGAAAAGCGACTCAAGGCAGCTTATGGTGAAGCAGATCTGGCACCCTAAGAATCCTGAGTTTTACGTAGGTTTTATGGACTTCATGGAAGGTGACGATGGTCCATATGCCTACATACAAATTAGCTTTGTCGACTCTCAGCCGTACCAATTTACTTTAAGAAAATACAACAGCCCCAAAAATCTTAAGTTTACTTATAACGGAATAACATATGAGCTAGCCACCGTCCTGCGAATGCAAAATGGTGAAGTTTTCGTGGATGCGGCGCTTAGCCAATCCTCGTCGAAGGATTCGCATGCCCATGTGCCTCCGAATGGAGAAGCCTAGAACGAGATAACCGCTCGCTTACAATCCGGGTGTGAGCTGCGTCGGCACGAATACCTCCCAAAAGCTTCTTCGACGCAGCTTTGCTCATCATCGATTATCTGGAGAAGAAGGCCCAATTTATTGTCGCCGTGCTGCTTCTGGCCGTTCTCTTCCGATCATGGTGAAAAAGCGCGCGGGTCAAATCCGATGCAATCGGTGGGCAGAACGAATGCAAATGACTGGTCAGGTCGAATGCAAACGGGTGGGCAATCCTTGCAACCACCCAATCTGTGAACAAATCGGAGCGACTGAAGGCCGCTCGCCTACTTACACGTGGGCGGGGGAAACGGCAGTCGGTCGCGGTTGTGAAGGCCAGGTACACTTTTAGCGTCTTGGGTGCACGTGTGGGGGGCACTTTATATGGCGCATATGGCGACATTTAGGGTTGTTTGGGCACACTCAAAATGCCTGATTTTTAGGCGGGTGCATTATTATCGGAAACATCCCTGTGCACGAAATACTCCCAATGTAGTCACTGTGCTTCAATACTTCTTTATAGTGCTTTGCCAGCTAAATAGTGACTTTAGTGCGCCTGGTTGTGCTCTGAGGTTCTAGAGTTGGGCTTTCAGCAGGTGCACTTTGCCTGAGAATTGCCCAAAAAAGTGTACCTAATCCAAAAAAGTGTCCCGGCAGATCATAAATAGCCCGACGCCAAGGCCGGGCTCTGACTTACCTGCACCTGTAAGTCAGTCGTCTTTGCAGGCATAGTCCCATCCGTTATCTGGCTGCTCGCGCCTATCGGGTACGGGGTCAGGGCTTTTAAGTCCGATCCCCTTTAATCCCCTTTCCCCACGGACCTTGCCCTTCTTGAACCCCCTCTTGATCAACTCTTGCGTGAGTGCCGTTTGTGTTTTTGGCTTCTCTCCGAGACATGTCATGTATTCCTCATAGTCTTTGTGCAGATCCTTCCTAGTCGCTTGCTCTGTATTACCTAAGACGACCTGCTCCTTGAGCCACTGGCCGGTAAAGTCCTGCTCGTCGAAATACTCCTCGGTTGCATCGATCACTTCTTGCGGGTACACAAACCCATTTGCCTGCACGTCGAGCCATCCCTCGATCCCCCGGCGCAGAATCGCTGTCCACTCGTCGCGGATCTTGGTTTCAAGATCTTCGTCGGGCTTGGCGGGCGTGTAATTAAATGGGACCAACTTAATCCGTCGCCGCATGGCAGGATCTACGTTTGCAAGCTTGGGTTTATGGTTGCCGACAATGATCAGCTTCATATGCATGACAATGCTGTGGAATTGGCCATATAGGTGCCGGGCCTTGACTGGATCAGCGCTAGTTACCTGCTTGATCTTCGATTCGGCCAAGCTTCTCCCTTCTTCTGTTTCGTTGGTGACCACCAGACGCATCCCATCCAACATGGCCAACTCGGCAGAGTGCCGGTCGCTTTTGCTGGTCGTGAAGGTGTCAATTACCGCAGCCGTCGCGTATTCGCTCATGATCCCCATCATCGTGTTGACAAGCACGGATTTACCGTTGCCGCCAGCCCCGTAGAAGAAAAACATCAAATGCTTGTTCGTCTCGCCGGTCAGGCAATACCCGAACAATTGCCATAGAAACCGAACAAAGACGGGATTGTGATTGGTGGCTTCATCAAGGAATTGATCAAAGACGTGGCAGGGGGTGCCGGGCGGCGCAGGACCAACCGCAGTCTGCTTGGTGATGTAGTCCTCGCGCCGTGGGGTGTAGGTCTCACCCGATTCAAGGTTCCCCGTGACGGTGGATGTGCCCAGTAGTAGCTTGTGTCTGTCCCAGATGCTTGGCTTTACTGCAAAGACGCGAGAAGCGCGGGCGAGCTTTTCAATAGCGCTGGCGGTCGACTGTTTCAGATAAGCAGTCTTGCTGTGTGCACCGTGGCGGCAGCATTCGCGGGCAAAGTCTAAAACGCGCAGAGTTTCCTCTTTTCCCCACGTGCTGCCATTCCACCAATACCAAGCCTTGGTGCTTTCGCAATAACGCAGATTGCGGTGAAATATCGCCTCAAACAGCAAGCACAACCGATCTTCATTGACCTCATCGGGCGTTTTCGGCATTGCATCCTCGATGCTAAACCGTGGTGGCTCAACGTCCGCGCTTTCAGGCTCGGTTTCGCCCAGTGCCTGTGCTTCTCTCACCCACGACTCCGGATCGCCTTCGCGTGCGCGCTGCTTGCGCGGCTTACGTTTCTTGGGCGGAGCGACATCCCCCAGTGGTGGCGGCATGTTTTCCAGTGGCGGCCCATCCTCCAGCGCACGGGGTGCCTGCACGTCAGCAGCGGGGGCATCCGGGGCGGCGCTATGCTCATCCATGAATTTGCGCACATCCTGTTCGGTCCAGCCATCGTCGAGGGCATCCGCCAGGTCGAAGCCGTCACGCCAGTCACTGCCGGGGTCTGGCACCTTCACTAGATGCACGGTGCAGCCCAGCCTAAGCAGGATGTCGGCTATTTTGGCCATGGCCTTGGCGCCCGGCTGCTCGTAGTACGGCAGATACTCACCTGCACGCGGGTCAGTCTCCTTGTAGCGCTTTGAGTCGCAGTCAGGCCATAACCACGCCTCCTTGCCTGCTAACGGGGTCCAATCGGTCTCCTTGACGGCACCGCAGCCCCCGGCCCATGTTATGCAGAGCAGGTCCGGCACCAGTATGCGGGCCGCATCACAGGCTTTCTCGCCTTCGACCACTAATACCTGGTCGACGCCCTCCAGCAGATGCAATTGGTATAGGGGGCGGGGTATGTCGAGGGACTTTTGCCGCCATCTATTGTCCTCCTTGCTCCAGCAATGCGGGATAACTTCCTTGTGCCCGCCGACCTCGATACGGCACACGTAACTGATCAGCGCACCATCGGCCAGTCGGTAGCCGTATGCATTGACCACGGGCACGTTTCCAATGTCGTGGCCCCTCCAGACTGTCGTCGGTGGCGGCGCATCCGGTGGTGGCATCACTGCTGTCCACTCGCGCTTTTTTTTCTTGGCTTTGGCCTGCACGCGGGTGGATGTCGACGTCAAGGCGCCGGATCGACTCTGCAATGTATTGGCCGCTTCTTGCAAGCTCTCGCCGTGAAACTCGCGCCGCCAGTCGAAGTGATCGCCACCCTTTTGGCAGGGAGCGCAATGCCATCGCTCAGCGCCATCGGCCTTGTCGACGTACACACACAGGCTGGGGTTGTGGTCGTTGTGCAGAGGGCATAGGCCCTTGTGTTCTCTGCCTACACTGACCAGCGCCACGTCCTCCCTGATCAGCTCCACCAGCGAGACACTGCTCTTGAGTTTGACCATGTCCGCACTATTCATGGCTGAGGCCCACGTATTCGAGGGTAATTGTCCCGAATCTAATCCGCGCACCTAATCTTGATGCTAAACATCTAACAAATAGGTAGAGCGGATCGGCTTCCGAGGTGGCTGCGCTCATCAATTCGTATGCGCTTACGAAGTCGATGCAAGTTATCCAATCCGATGACTCTTTGAAATTAATTTTCCGAGCTCGTCTCATCTCACGGTAAAGAAAATCGACTGAATCACGATCAGCACCTTTCATCGTGCGAGTAATAACTCTTTCAAGCTCCGCGTTATATACCAATTTTTTACGTTGTCTTTCTTGCGTCCAAATTAGCGGCAGCTCCATTTTGGGTCCTCCAGAGGCACTCTTCAGGCAGGCCGAAGGCGCACCCACTAACTTGCTGATAAAACACCTGCTCAGAAAATGGAGACGGTGTTAGATGACTTGTTACCGGCTTTCGCTAATGCGCGCCTCACACCAGGCCAGCACTTCTGTTTCAATCCATACAACGGATTTCGGCCCTAGCAGCACTTGTTTGGGAAACGTGCCCGCAGCGATGCGGCGATAGATCTCAGACGTGGAAAGGGTGGTCAGAGCCTTCACCTTGGGTAGCTTGATAAAAAGGTATGACTTGAAGCGGACTTTGGTGCGTTTTTCAAACTCTTCGACTGCGTCCTGATAACGTAAAATCTCCCTCTGCCGCTCTTCTAGTTTGGCTTTCGTGTCTTGGTAAAGTTCGGACAAGGTACGGTTTGCCATGTTTTGCGACCTCTTGGGTTGCGTGGGAAACATGGCTGTTAGTTAATATTCCGGGGACGGATTTTACCATGCCAATAAATCGGGTGATTTTCTGGCAGCGGATGTCACTGTTTCTTTTTGCGCGGCTGGCTGATATGTGACTTGATTATCCCGGGCATGACGTTCGCAAGTTTTTTCCAAGACTCTATGGGCTGGCCATCCGTCATGGAGGGCAAGGACTTCGCTTTTTCCCAGTAGCGTCGGAGTGTGCTCTCGCTCGTGCTGTAATCTTTGGCTACGGCATAAAAGGCATTTTCGCGGGTTTCTCCTTTCGCCACTTTGGCCGCAGCTTCCCGAACGGCATCCAACATTCGCCGACATTCGTCCTTCTCAATGTCCTTCTGCGGGCGTCCCCTTCCTCGCCTTTCATTCAGCTCCGCACGCACCAGTTCTACAGCCGCCTCTACGGCCTTGTCGCTTTGTGGTTGTCCAGTCTCGAATGCGCGCACAAACTCTCTGAGAAGGGGCTCGCTAGGTATGGCCATCAGGTGTTCTCCAAAGGTGAACGTGTGATGGCTTGAGTTTAGTCGACCCTGCTTGGGAATCACGCCTTGCGCATGATGCTCACCACATTGACGCCCGCGCACAGGGCATCGATGGAGTCGGCCCAGGCCTGCATCATGTCCCGGCGTTGTTCCAGGTAGATGGCATGATTGTAGGTGTCGCGAATATCGTCGACATCGCCATGAGCAAGCTGACGTTCGATCCAGTCACGGTTGTAGCTGCGCCCATTCAGTTCTGTGCTCAGCAGGTGGCGGAAACCGTGGCCGGTTTGCCGACCTTCATAGCCCATCACGCGTAACGCCTTGTTGATGGTGTTTTCGCTCATGGGCCGGTCAGGGTTTTGCTGACCAGGGAACAGCAGAGTATAGCTGCCGCTGATCTCATGCAGCTGGCGCAGGATAGCCACGGCTTGACGTGGCAGAGGCACCACATGTGGGCGGCGGGCTTTCATCCGTTCTTTGGGAATTGTCCACGTAGCAGTGTCTAGATCGAACTCAGCCCAGGGTGCGGCGCGTAGTTCACCAGGTCGAACGGCGGTCAGGATCAGCAGCCGGACGGCGTATCGTGTCATGGCGCTAAGGTTGGAGTTATTGAACCTCTCCAGCAGCTCGGGAAGTTCGCAAAAGGTGACGCATGGGTGATGGCGTGGAGCTTTGGCTGGGGCCGCCACCACGTCCAAATCTGTCGCTGGGTTGACGTCCAACACCCCCTTGGCCAGACCATAGCGAAATATCTGGTGCAACCATCCGCGGATTTTGCCGGCGGCGTTAAGCGTACCGCGTGCCTCCACTTTGCGTACCAGTTCCACCAACTCGGGGCGGGTGATCTCTTTCGACGGTCGCGAACCTATGATCGGGATCATATCGTTCTCCAAGTACAGCTTGGCCTTACGCCTGGTACTTTCGGCCCAGCGCGGGGCGTTGTAGGCGAACCACTCCCGCGCCAGCACCTCGAAGGTCAGGCTGGCGTCCTTTTGAGCTTGCTTGGCGGCTTTTTTCACAGCACCGGGGTCGATTCCTTCGGCCAGCAGTTGACGCGCCTCAGCACGTTTTTGGCGAGCTTTGACCAATGAAAGATCAGGATATGCGCCAAAAGAGAGAGGGGTTTTCTCTCGGCCTTCGAATCGATATTTGAAGCGCCACAATTTGGAGCCAGTCGGTTTTATGTCCAGATACAGGCCTTGGCCGTCGAACAGCGGATAGGTTTTTTCCTTGGGTTTGGCTGCTTTGATCTTAGAGTCGCTGAGTGGCAGGACTTTGCGCGGCATGAGGGCATCTCCGTAGGGCTGTTTTTAAGACCGAACCGGGATACCCCTAACGATGTCCCTAAAAATTAGGGAAATCAAGGGATGGATGGGGAAGCATCGACAACAAAAAACCGGCTAAGAGGCCGGTTTCCTGAGGCTTTCGGGTGGTTTAGGTACCACCTGAGAATAATAAGTGGTGCCGGAGACAGGAATCGAACCTGCGACCTTCGCGTTACGAGTGCGCTGCTCTACCGACTGAGCTACACCGGCGTGTAGCGCAACGTACCACTGCCGCAGCCGTTACGCAAACCCCTGTT
>Ga0160473_100190_pt1 | contig 57492 bp, 52 predicted proteins | sample HID1975I_E11MG_FD_108217 | JGI IMG/M metagenome (GOLD analysis project Ga0160473, IMG submission 108217) | Enriched soil microbial communities from UW Madison campus, WI, USA - HID1975I_E11 MG | ecosystem: Environmental > Terrestrial > Soil > Unclassified | place: USA: Madison, Wisconsin... | reverse complement strand
TGATCGACCTGTCGCATTTCGCCGCCAGCGTGACCGGGTTCGTCCTTCTGGTGCTGGCGGCCGGGCTGTGGCGCCGGCGGCGCGGGGCCTATTGGGCGGCATTGGCGGTGCTGATGGGCGGGGCGGTCTTCTCCCTGCTGAAAGGCCTGGACTGGGAAGAGGCGCTGGAGCTGACGGCCGTGGCCGTGCTCCTGGCGCCGTGCCGGGGCGCCTTCATCCGCCGCTCGCGCCTGCTGGAGCCGCTGCGGCCGGGCTGGTTGCTGGTGCTGCTGGCGGCGGTGGCGGCGCTGCTGTGGCTGGGGTTCTTCGCCTATCGCGACGTGGCCTATACCGACGACCTGTGGTGGCGGCTGGTCACGGACCGGCAGGCGTCGGGCTTCCTGCGCGCCGCCGGGGGGCTGGCGGTGCTGACCCTGCTGGCGGCGGGCTGGTCGCTGCTGACGGCGCCGGGCGCGCGCAGCCACGGGCCCGCCGAGGCTGCGGCCCAGGCGCGGGCGCTGGAGGCCCTGGCGGCCGCCGACGACGCCCGGCCCGAGGCCTGGCTGGCCGCCCTGGGCGACAAGGCGCTGTTGTTCAGCCCGTCAGGCCGCAGCTTCATCGCCTATCGCGTGCGCGGCCGCCGCTGGATCGCCATGGGCGAGCCGGCGGGCCTGCGCGCCGAGCGCCGCGAGCTTCTGTGGGCCTTCGCCGAACTGGCCGACAGCTATGGCGGGGCGGCGGTCTTCTATGCGGTGGGCGAGGGGCTGCTGGCGGATCTGGCGACCATGGGCCTGGCGGTCCGCAAGGTCGGCGAAAAGGCCGTGGTCCGGATCGACGCCTTCTCGCTGGAGGGCCGGGCGCGCCAGAACCTGCGCACGGCGGTCAACCGGGCGGAACGCGAGGGCGCGTCGTTCGAGGTCCTGCCCCCCGGAGCCGCCGCGCCCCTGGCCGGCGAGTTGCGGGCCGTCTCCGACGCCTGGCTGGCGATCCACCAGGGGCAGGAGAAGGCGTTCTCGCTGGGCCGGTTCGACGCGGCCTATCTGGATCGGACGCCGCTGGCGGTGGTGCGCGAGGGCGGGCGGATCGTGGCCTTCGCCAATCTGTTGCCGGATGCGGTCGGGGAAGAGATCGCGGTCGACCTGATGCGGCACCGGCCGGACGCCCCTGCGGGGACGATGGACTATCTGTTCATCCGCGCGATCCAGTGGGCGGGCGCGGCCGGCTACCGGCGGTTCGACCTGGGCATGGCGCCGCTGGCGGGGCTGGAGGATCGGCGGCTAGCCCCCGTCTTCGCCCGTGTCGGCGCCCTGGTGTTCGACGAGGGCGGGGCGCTGTACGGCTTTTCCGGCCTGCGCGCCTACAAGGCCAAATTCGGCCCCGACTGGCGCCCGACCTTCATCGCCGCCCCCGCCGCCACGCCCCTGGCCCTGGCCCTGCTGGATGTGGCCCTGCTGACCAGCGGCGGCTGGGCGGGGCTGCTGGGCCTGCGGAAATAGGGTTGGCGGCCCCGGTCAGGCCGCCCCGCCCCGCCCCGCATGTGTGCGACAAAAAAGGCGGCCCACAGGGGGGCCGCCTTTTCATTTCGGCCGGGCGCCGAGGACTATTCCGGCTTGACGCGCTTCTTGCGGAACGAGGGGTTCAGCGTCTGCTTGCGCAGGCGGATCGACTTGGGCGTGACCTCGACCAGTTCGTCTTCCTCGATATAGGCGATGGCCTGTTCCAGGCTCATCTTGCGCGGCGGGGTCAGGCGCACGGCCTCGTCCTTGCCGGCGGCGCGGACGTTGGTCAGCTGCTTGCCCTTGATCGGATTGACGTCCAGGTCGTCCCAGCGCGCGTTCTCGCCGATGATCATGCCCTGATAGGTCTTTTCCCCGGCGCCCACGAACATGATGCCGCGGTCCTCCAGGTTCCACAGGGCGAAGGCCGCCGTGTCGCCGTCCGAGTTCGAGATCAGCACGCCCTTCAGGCGGCCCTCAATGGCGCCCTTGTGCGGTTCATAGTGGCTGAACACGCGGTTCAGCACGCCCGAGCCGCGCGTGTCGGTCAGGAACTCGCCCTGATAGCCGATCAGCGAGCGCGACGGGCAGGACAGCTGGATGCGGGTCTTGCCCGCGCCCGACGGGCCCATGTCCTTCAGCTCGGCCTTACGCGCCGACAGCTTCTCGATGACGATGCCCGAGAATTCGTCGTCGACGTCGATCATGACGTCCTCGATCGGCTCCAGCTTCTCGCCGTTCTCGCCGGTCTGATAGACCACGCGGGGGCGCGAGATCGAAACCTCGAAGCCTTCGCGGCGCATGTTCTCGATCAGCACGCCCAGCTGCAGTTCGCCGCGGCCGGCGACCTCATAGGCGTCGGCGCCGGCGGTCTGGGTGACGCGGATGGCGACGTTGGCCTCGGCCTCCTTCAGCAGGCGGTCGCGGATGACGCGCGATTGCACCTTGTCGCCTTCGCGACCGGCCAGCGGGCTGTCGTTGACCGAGACGGTCATCGAGATGGTCGGCGGATCGATCGGCTGGGCCGGAAGGGCCTCGGTGACCTCCATGGCGCACAGGGTGTCGGCCACGGTCGCCTTGGACATGCCGGCGATGGCGACGATGTCGCCCGCCTCGGCGCCCTCGTCGACCGGCTGGCGCTTCAGGCCGCGGAAGGCCAGCACCTTGGTGATGCGGCCGCGCTCGATTTCCTTGCCCTCGCGGTCCAGGGCGTGGATCGCCATGCCGGGAACGGCCTTGCCGCTCTCGATGCGGCCCGTCAGCAGACGGCCCAGGAACGGGTCGGATTCGATCAGCACGTTCAGGATCTGGAACGGCTCGTCCTTCTTGGCGACCTGCTTGGGTTCCGGCACGTGGCGGACGATCAGATCGAACAGCGGGGCGAGGTTGTCGTTCGGGACGTTCAGATCCAGCGTCGCCCAGCCCGCGCGGCCCGAGGCGTAGATGTGCGGGAAGTCCAGCTGCTCGTCCGTCGCGCCGATGGCGGCGAACAGGTCGAAGGCGGCGTTGTGGACTCGGTCGGGATCGGCGTGGGCGCGGTCGACCTTGTTGATGCACAGGATCGGCTTCAGGCCCATCTTCAGCGCCTTGGTCAGTACGAATTTGGTCTGCGGCATGACGCCTTCCTCGGCGTCGACCAGCAGGACGCAGCCGTCCACCATGCCCAGGATCCGCTCCACCTCGCCGCCGAAGTCGGCGTGGCCGGGGGTGTCGATGATGTTGATGCGGGTCTCGCCCGCCTCGCCGTTCCACAGCACGCTGGTGCATTTGGCCAGGATGGTGATGCCGCGCTCGCGCTCCTGGTCGTTGGAGTCCATGGCGCGTTCGGTCGTCGCCTCATTGGCTCGGAAGACGCCGGACTGGGCCAGGAGTTGGTCGACCAGGGTGGTTTTCCCATGGTCGACGTGGGCGATGATGGCGACGTTACGGAGGTTCATTTCGGGCTCGGGCGGACTGTGTTCGGCCACGGAAGTCCGGGCCGCTGCAAAGATGCGGAAAGGCGGGAGAAGCGGCGCCTCTTACAGCTATGTCGCCGGAAACACCAGACGTGGGTCGCCGATGCACGTGGATTACGAAGGTTTCATGGTCTTCAACGCATCCGTGCGCCGGGCTGGCCGCCTCCTGTCCTCAGCAGCAACGCTGAGGAGGGCGAGCCATGTTGATCACGCTCATGAGTCTGTCGATGGCCCTGGCGGCAGGTGATCCGCAGACGGAGCCGGCGCCGCTGATGCGGGTGACCTATGCCGATCTGGATTTCTCTGATCCTGACCAAAGTCGGCGCTTCGGTGAACGCGCAGAACGGGAGGCGAGCCGCTTCTGCGCGCGACATCGCGCTCTGGTGACGCCCAGCCATGTCCGGGCCCGCAACTATTGCGAGCGGTCGATGGTGGCCGCCGCCGTCCGCGCCCTGCCACGGGCGCAATGGGCGTTCTATGTGCGCGCGCCCGCCCCGCAAGGCCAGGGCGCGACGGGGGATTAGGACCCGGGCGACCTTGCGCCACGATCAGGCCCAAGGGCGGTCCCGACCTTCTCCCTCGAGCCTCCCGACTATCTGTCTGCGGCGCGCGGGGGATAGGGCGGCTGGGCGCTCGCCCCTGGGCCGGCGGTTCGATCAGACCTTGGCCGATTTGCTCCGTACCCAGCGGTATAGGGCGATAGTCACCACGACGAAAACGATCAGTCCGGACACCATGGCGGGCCAGCCGCTGTCGGCCGGGATCAGGGCGAAGGGCGCCTCGTTTTCGGTCGCGCCGATGACGCCGGCGTTGAACACGCCGAACAGGCTTTCGCCCACGATCAGGCCCGAAGCCATCAGCACGCCCATGCGGCGCCCGACGTCGGCGAACGACGTCTTCGACAGGCCCTTTTCATAGATCCAGCCTGCCACGGCGCCGATGACCAGCATGGTCGTGACGGCGGCCGGCAGATAGAAGCCGATGCCTACGGCCAGCGGCGGCAGCTTCATCTTGCCCTTGGTCGCGCGATTCAGCAGGGCGTCCAGCAGGATGACGCCGACGCCGATCAGGGCGCCGACCCCGATCAGGTCCCAGCGCAGGTCGCCGCCGATGACGCCGCGCGCCAGGGCCGAGATCAGGGTCGCCTGCGGCGCCGCCAGCGGCTCGGCCGCGATACCCGCCGGGCCGCCTTCAAAGCCGAAGGCGCGGTTCAGGGCGTTCAGCACGAACGGGATCACCAGGGCGCCGGCGCCGACGCCGACGATCAGGGCCGCCTGCTGGCGCCACGGCGTCGCGCCGACCAGCTGGCCGGTCTTCAGATCCTGCAGGTTGTCGTTGGCGATGACCGCCACGGCGAAGACCACGGCGGTGACGATCAGGGCATAGGCGATGAAGGCCGGATCGGCCGGCACCCCCGCCAGGCCCATCACCACCAGCATCAGCAGCGAGGCGATGACGATGGCCAGGATTCCCACGCCCGACACCGGGCTGTTGGACGAGCCGATCAGCCCGGCCATGTAGCCGCAGATGGCCGCCACGGCGAAACCGATCAGAATCACATAGACCAGGCCCCCCAGCACCAGGATGGCGGTCGATCCCGCCAGCGCCGGCGCGCCTTGGGCGAAGATGGTCAGGACGCCGGCGATACCCACCAGGGCGGCCACCGACAGCAGGCCGATCAGGCTCAGCGGAATGTCCTGCTCGGTGCGGTCCAGCACTTCGCCGCTGTTGCGACGCGCCTGGGCCGCCAGGGCCGAGGTCAGGCCGCCCACCAGCGGGCCGGCCAGCTTGATCAGGGTCCAGATCGCGGCCACGCCGATGACGCCCGCGCCCATGAAGCGGACCTCGTTGCGCCACACGCCCACGGCCAGCTCCTCGGGCGAGGCGGCGGCCAGACCGGCGGCGACCGACTCGATGCCCATCCCTTGCAGCCAGGTGACATAGTCGGGCGAGGTCATGATCGGCACGATGATCAGCCAGGCGATCAGCAGGCCGAACAGCTGGGCCAGCCCCACCGCCAGCCCGATCAGGTGACCGGCGCCCAACAGGGCGAACTGCATGCCGAAGCCCAGGCCGGTGGCCCCGCCGCCCAGCGCGACCGGCAGCTTGAAGAAGCGGGCGGTTTCGGCGGCGAATATCCGCCCGGCCGACAGCCAGGCGAATCCGGCCGAAGCGATCGCGCTCCACACCACGACCCACAGGCCGGACTTGTTCTCGCGAACGGCGCTTTCGCTCTGGTCGTCCCCGCGCGAGCCGACCTTCAGCACCTCGGCGGCGGCGACGCCTTCGGGGTAGGGCAGGCCGCCGTTGACCACCAGCGCCCGGCGCAGCGGTATCGAGAAGGTGACCCCCAGCACGCCGCCCAGCACACAGATAGCCACCGACTCCCAGATCGGGAATTCCATCCACCAGCCGATCATCACCAGCCCCGGCAGGACAAAGATGATCGAGCTCATGGCGCCGCCGACCGAGGCGACGGTCTGGACGGTCATATTCTCCCAGATGGTCGAGGTCTTGAACGCCCGCAGCAGGGCCATCGAAATGACCGCCGCCGGAATGGCCGAGGCGAAGGTCAAACCGACCTTCAGGCCCAGATAGGTGTTGGCGGCGGTGAAGACCACGGCCAGCAGCGCGCCCAGCACGAGGGCGCGCAGGGTCAGTTCAAGCCGCTTCTTGGGCGCGATGGTGATGTCGGTCATTAGGGTTCCCCGATTTCCGGCAGAGGTAAGCCCGGAAACGGGTCGCGGTCCAGCGGTCCGGACGTCAGAATTTGATCAGGGCGCCGCGCGCGCAGGGGCCGGCGCGGTCAGGAACCGGTCGACCGCCGCCATGAAGCGGCCGGGCTGATCGATCATCACCATATGCTCGGCCCCCTGAATCGGCTCGTACCGCGCGGGACGGGGCAGCGAGGCGTAGGCCGCCCGCAGCAGGGTCTCGACATGGCTGCGCGGCGAGCGGTCGTCGGGATCCCAGCCATAGACCACAGTCACTGGCGCGCTGATGTCCGGCAGGCGGTGGCGCAGATCCAGGGTCATCACCTCGTACAGGCCCTGGGCCAGGGTGCGCCGGTCGCCGCCCTGCCAGCCGACGCTGTCGAACAGGCCGTCGGCCGCCCCGCCCAGTTCGGCGCCCCAGGCGCCCTGGGCCTTCAGCGCGTCGTCGCCCAGGAACATCAGCGCCTGATAGGCGATCCGCGCCACCGGCTCGACATCGCCCGCCGTGGCGCCGGCGTTGATCAGGGCCGGAAAGAAGGGCGAGGAATCCACCGTCATCACCCGGCCGATGCGTGGCCCGCCGTCCGCCGCGACCCGCAGCGCCACCAGCCCGCCCATCGAATGGCCGATCAGCGCGGGCTGCTCCAGCCCCTGGCTGGCGATATAGCGCCGCACCTCGGCCGCCACCGGCCCGATCAGCGCGCCCGAGCCGTTGTCGGCGGCGGGCAGCAGACCGAACCCCTTCACCGACACCAGATGCACCCGATAGCGCCCGTCCAGCCGCTGGGCCGTCCGCGTCCAGACCTCGGCCGTCGAGGCCAGCCCAGGGATCAGGATCACGTCCGGCCCCTGACCTCGCGCCTCGACCGCGATCCGATTGGACCGGAACGCCCCCTCCTGCGCCTGCGCGGCGCCGGGCAGGACAAGAAGGATCAGCAGGAAGGCGAACAGGCGGATCATGTGGCCAGCTAAACGACCGATGGCGGCAATTGGTTGGCGGCGCGGGCTATCCCGAACAAAGTCATGCGACGACAAAGCGATAGGTCGACGAATGTCGGATTGACCCCGCCCGCCGCCAGACGGCCTGATAGGCGCGATCGCGATGGACGCGAGGAGGCGGGCGAATGACCTGGCGGATGACAAAACGAACGGCGGCGGTCCTGACGGCGGCGGCGCTGGGCGCGGCGGCCCTGGCGATCTTGCCCGGCAGCCCGGTGGGGAATGGCGGTGCGCTGGCCCAGGCCCGCTCCACCAAATCGATCGGCTCGGGCCTGGGCTTCTCCAGGGCGACGCCGACAGACCCCGCCTTCGCCCTGCCGCCGGGCCTGACGCTGGAGAACCCGATCATCGCCTGGGCGCCGGAAAACCCGGTGGACTGCGACGAAAAATACTCTGACGAAAGCTATGGCACCGGCGAAGAGGTGCGGGTGTGCCTCATCTTCCACAACCGCACCAACAGCCCGATCACCGTGACGCTGCCGCCGGGCCTGCTTCTCGTGGCGACCAACGACGACGTCCAGAACGGCATCGTCATCCAGACGACCACCATCGTGGTTCCGGCGGGAGAGCGTTATTTCGCGCCGTTGTTCGCCTATTGCGTCAATGAAAACCGTTCGACGACGGGGAACGAGGATCGATACGAACTGGGTCCGGTGATCCAGAACAAGGACTTCCAGGAGGTTTACGCCCTTCTGGAAGGCAAACGCCTCTCGCGCGAAGCCGCCGCGCGCGTGCAGGGCGTGATTCACGACGTGGCTCAGGCCCAAGGCTTGTCCGCCGAAAACCGCGCGATTCTGCAAAGCCTCTGATCGACCGGCGGCGTCCGAAAGCGCCGCCAGTCGCCGCCCAAAATATTTTTAGGCGTCCACCTCGGCGTCCAGGGCGTTTTCCTGGATGAACTCGCGGCGCGGTTCGACCACGTCGCCCATCAGTTTGGCGAACAGGTCGTCGGCGTCCTCCTGATGGTCGACGTTGACCTGCAGCAGGGTGCGGGCGTTGATGTCCAGGGTGGTTTCCCACAGCTGCTCGGGGTTCATCTCGCCCAGGCCCTTGTAGCGCTGGATCTTGATGCCCTTCTTGCCGGCGTCGAGCACGGCGTTCAGCAGGTCGACCGGGCCGCGGATGGTCGTCGACTTGTCCTTGCGGCGATAAACGGCCGGCTGGTCGAACAGGCCTTCGAAGGCGGCGGCGCGCTCGGCCAGGCGGCGGGCGTCCAGCGAGCGGCCCATCACCTCGTCCAGCACGATGGTCTCACTGACCGCGCGGCGGACGCGCTGGAAGACGCCGCCGCCCTGGGCGCCCGGCTCGCCGGTCCAGGCGCTGTCGCCCTCTTCGGCGTACAGGTTCAGCCGTTCGGCGGCGCGCGCGGCGCGATCGCCCAGTTCGCCGGCGTCGGTGAACAGACCCGCCAGGGCGGCCTGTTCGATGGCGAAGGCGGGCGCCCGCTGCGACAGGCGATCGACCCCGGCCTTGAAGGCCTTGGCCTCGCGCACCAGGGCCTGCAGGTCCAGCCCGGTGCGGCGCTCGCCCCCGGCGAAGTCCAACTCGGCCTCGGCGCTGCCTTCCTCTATGAGGTAGGCGTCCATCTCGGCCTGGTCCTTGATGTAGCGGTGCTGCTTGCCCTTCTCGACCTTATAGAGCGGCGGCTGGGCGATATAGACGTGGCCGCGTTCGATCAGCTCGGGCATCTGACGATAGAAGAAGGTCAGCAGCAGGGTGCGGATGTGGGCGCCGTCGACGTCGGCGTCGGCCATCAGGATGATCTTGTGATAGCGCAGCTTGTCGGCGTTGAAGTCGTCACGCCCGATGCCGGTCCCCAGCGCCAGGATCATGGTGCCGATGGTGTCGGACGACAGCATGCGGTCGAACCGCGCCCGCTCGACGTTCAGGATCTTGCCGCGCAGAGGCAGGACGGCCTGGTTCTCGCGGTTACGCGCCTGTTTGGCCGAACCGCCGGCGCTGTCGCCCTCGACGATGAACAGTTCGGACTTGGCGGGATCGCGTTCCTGACAGTCGGCCAGCTTGCCCGGCAGGCTGCTGATCTCCAGCGCCGACTTGCGGCGGGTCAGATCGCGCGCCTTGCGGGCCGCTTCGCGCGCCGAGGCCGCCTCGATGATCTTGGAGACGATCATCTTGGCCTCGACCGGATGCTCCTCGAACCACTGGGACAGGCCTTCGGAACACAGGCTCTCGACGGCCGGGCGCACCTCGGACGAGACAAGCTTGTCCTTGGTCTGGCTCGAGAATTTCGGGTCCGGCACCTTGACCGACAGGACGCAGGTCAGGCCCTCGCGGGCGTCCTCGCCGGTCGGGGCGACCTTCTCCTTCTTGGCTGCGCCCGAGCTTTCGATATAGGCGCCCATGACCCGCGTCAGCGACGCGCGGAAGGCCGACAGGTGGGTGCCTCCATCCCGCTGCGGGATGTTGTTGGTGAAGCACAGCATGGTCTCGTGGTAGCTGTCGTTCCACCACAGGGCCAGGTCCAGCTCGATCCCCTCCTTCTTGCCGCGAATGACGATGACATCCTTCAGCAGCGGGGTCTTGGACTTGTCCAGGTGGCGCACGAAGGCTTCGACGCCGCCCTCATAGTGCAGCAGGATCTCGACCGGCTCGGCGCCGCGATGATCCGACAGCTTGATCACCACGCCCGAGTTCAGGAAGGCCAGCTCGCGCAGCCGGTGCTCCAGCGTCTTCAGATCGAAATCGATGTGCGAGAAAGTCGTGACCGACGGATAGAAGGTGACCTCGGTGCCGCTCAGCGGCTGTCCGGCCTTGTCGCCCTCGGTGCGGATCGGGGCGTCGCCCACGACTTCCAGCGACTTGACCGTGTCGCCGCGCTCGAAGCGCATGTGGTGCTTCTTGCCATCGCGATAGATGACCAGCTCCAGATAGTCCGACAGGGCGTTGACCACTGAAACACCGACGCCGTGCAGGCCGCCGGACACCTTGTAGGAGTTCTGGTCGAACTTACCGCCGGCGTGCAGCTGGGTCATGATGACCTCGGCCGCCGAGACGCCTTCGCCCTCGTGGATGCCGGTCGGAATGCCGCGGCCGTTGTCGGTCACGGTGACGCTGCCGTCCTCGTTCAGGATCACCTGCACCAGGTCGGCGTGACCGGCCAGCGCCTCGTCGATGGCGTTGTCCACCACCTCATAGACCATGTGGTGCAGGCCCGAGCCGTCGTCGGTGTCGCCGATATACATGCCCGGGCGTTTCCGCACGGCGTCCAGGCCTTTGAGAACCTTGATGGAATCGGCGCCGTATTCCGGCGAGGCGTCAGTCTGTTCGGTCATGAAAACGTCGGCTCAGGGTCCCGGTCGGGACAGGGAAGGAACGGCCGCGCGGACCGCTCGAATCGGCGCCGGCCAAGGCCCGCGACGAAGCCTGCAACATATAGGAAATTCGGCGGAAAAAGCGAGTGAAACCCTGCGCTGCGTCCCCCTCCGTCGCTTCTTCGTAGCACACGGGCGCGTCGGTGGCCTTCAACGGCTAGGGAGCGGGCCATGGACCCCATCTGCTGGCTCGACGAAGACGACGACGACACGATCGCCCACCTGCTGCCGGATCGCATTCCGGCGCTGGACGGGCAGGGTTACAAGCTGAGCGAGGGCGGCTCCTGCGCCGACTGGTTTCCGCGCGACCTGGTGATCCCGACCTGGGACCCGACGCCGCCGCCAAAGAACTATAAACCCAGCCTCTACAACCCCTATGCGGGCTATGGCGACCGCATGACGGACATCCTGCCGAACTGTTTCGGATGGATCGTCGTGTCGCCTCGCCTGAAGGCGTTCCTGGAACGGGAGCTCAGCGCGGACGAGGTCGAGTTCCTGCCCATTCATGTGAAGCGGGCCGAACAGATCCTGCCCTATTTCATCGCCCACCCGCTGCTGGCGACCGAGTGTATCGATCTCGACAGGACCGAGGGGCGTCGCAGCGCCATCCTTCGCACCAACTACCTCACCATCAGGCGCCTGGTTCTGGATCCGAACGGGTTTCCGCCGGGCGCGCGTTTCTTCCGCGCCGCGCGCCACCCCAACCTGGTCCTGATCGACACCGTCCTGGCCCAGGCCATCCTGGATGACGACCATGAGGGCGGCATGTTCTGCTTTGCAGAGGATTTCGGGGACGACTGGCTTTCCCCCATCCCGAAGAAAGACTGGGTCAAGCGGTAGCCGGCCCGACGCGCCTCAGGCGACGCCGCCGCCGGCGATCTCCACGAACTGGGCCCGGCCTTCCAGTGCGGCGAACAGGCCGCGCTCCGTGCCGGTCATGAAGGCCTGCAGGCCCAAAGCCTCGATCTCGTCGAACAGGGCGGCGCGGCGACGTTCGTCCAGATGCGCCGGCGCCTCGTCCAGCAGCAGCACGGGCGTGGCGGACTGCCCCGCCAGCCGCTCGACCTGGGCCAGGATCAGATTCAGCACCAGGGCCTTCTGCTCGCCCGACGATCCCTCGGCGGCGGGGCGGTTCTTTTCCCGGTGCAGGGCCGTCAGGTCCGAACGATGGGGCCCGAACAGCGACCGCCCCGCCGCCGCGTCCCGCGCCCGCGCCCGCACGAAGCCCTCGCCCAGCAGGCTGACGATGTCCGCCTCGTCCGCGCCCGCCGCGGCCATCGCCTCGGCCTCTCCGGTCAGGCCCAGATCGGCTTGAGGGAAGGGGCGGTCGCCCCGCGCGTCGATGCCCGCCTGCAGCGCGCCCAGGGCCGCCACGCGCGCCAGGGCCGCCCGCGCCCCCGCCTCCGACAGCCGCGCCTCCAGCGCATCCAGCCAGAGGGGATCGGCCGGGCGCGTCTCGTCCGTCAGCAGCCGCAGTCTTTCGCGAAGGGCTTTCTCATAGGTCGAGACCGTCGCCGCATGATCGGGCGTCGCCGCGAACACCAGCCGGTCGAAGAAGCGCAGCCGGTCAGCCCGCGCGTCTGAAAACAGCCGATCCTGCTCGGGCGCGGCCCACACCGGCCGCAGATGGTCCAGCAGCCGCCCCGGCGGCGCCGTCTCGCCGTCGATCCGCACGATCCGCCGCGCCGCGCCCGCCGTCTGCACGCCGGTGCCCAGTTTCGTCTCGCCGTCCGGGCCGTCCAGCGTCACCGCCACGGCCCAGGCCCGCCCCGTGGCCTCGCCCGGCTCGCGCCGCCCCATCTCCTGCGCCGTCGCCCCGCGCAGCCCCTTGCCGGGCGTCAACAGGCTGATCGCCTCCAGCAGATTCGTCTTCCCCGCCCCGTTCGGCCCATGCAGCACCACCGCCCCGCCGGACAGCTCCAGCTGGGCGCTCTGGTAGGAGCGGAAATCGGTGAGGGCGAGGGCGGAGATCACGTGGCGTGTTATACGCCAAGGTCAGCCTTCACTGAGGCCTTCTGGTCAGCAATTTGTTTGACTCGGGCAAGCTTATCGGCGCGCTCCTGCCGAGCAACATACCACTCCTCAAATAAAAGCTCGGTAAGTTCGATCAAGGCTTGAGCTTCGCCTTGATCAACTGGAACTATGACGTTGATGTCTTTTTCCATGTGCGCTCCGATATTTCCTATCGAGCGAACATAATCGATTGCTTGCACGGTCTCGGTCGTAACACCGGCAGGTGCCGATCCGTCTTCAAGCGCCTTGGTTAGCGCTTCGATCTCTTTGAAAAGCGTCGGTCTAGATATTCCGCAGAAATCCCTGATCATGCCTTGCAGGCATCTACGGGATAGGGTCGCGGAGGCTTTGGGACTTAAATCGCGAATTCGACAAGCTTCTTGATAATCTTCGATCAAGACCTGTGGGATTAGGCTTGGTTGAGGTTTTTCGTTTGACCTTGGCCTAAGGGACCAAGACTCCACAATGCCTTCCGGGATGAACTGGATTACTCCTTGAGAGGTATTTCTACCGTGCTGGAGCGTGGCGGAAGCCTCAAACTCACCGCACTCAGGATTGGCGCAAGAAGTGCCGACGAGCGTGAATCGTAACTTGTTGTACTTGCTGAAGGATGGCTCAATCTTCAGGCTACCGCTGAAGGATTGGCCTGCCGTCACGATCTGCGCTCTGCCACAGAACGGGCAAGACCAATCCCTGACCATCACACCCTCAGTGGCATCAGCACATATTGCACGCCCGGATCGCCCGGATCGAGGACCAGGGTCGGGCTGGCGGGGTCGGCGAATTTGAAATGCGCGGTCTCGCCGGTGATCTGGCCGGCGACGTCCAGCAGATAGCGGGCGTTGAAGCCGATCTCAAACGGCTCTTCGGAATAGCCGATCTCGACCTCTTCCTCGGCCTGACCGGCCTCCATGTTGCGGACGGTCAGCTTCACCCGGTCGTTGTCGAAGGCCAGCTTCACCGAGCGACTCTTTTCGGCCGAGATGGTGGCCACCCGGTCGACGGCCGAGGCGAAGACGGCGTTGTCGATGTCGGCCTGTTTGTCGTTGCCGCGCGGGATGACGCGCAGATAGTCGGGGAAGGCGCCGTCGATGACCTTGGAGGTCAGGCTGGCGTGACCGAACTCGAAGCGGATCTTCTGGGCGCTGACCTGCACCTGGACCTCGCCCGCGCCGTCGTCCAGCAGACGGCGGACCTGATCCACTGTCTTGCGCGGCACGATGACGCCGGGGCCGCCCGCCGCGCCTTCCGGCGCCGGGGTCTCGGCCAGGGCCAGGCGGTGGCCGTCGGTGGCCACGGCGCGCAGCAGCGGAATCCCGCCCTCGGCCACGGTGTGCAGATACAGGCCGTTCAGATAGTAGCGCGTCTCTTCGGTCGAGACGGCGAAGCGGGTCTTGTCGATCAGTCGCGCCAGATCTTCCTTGGACACCGAGAAGCGGGCGCCCGTGGCGTCCGTCGACATGACGGGGAAGTCGCCCGCCGGCAGGACCGGCAGGTTGAATTTCGAGCGCCCGGCCGAGACCACCAGCCGGGGATCGTCGCCGTTGTAGGCAAGGCTGACCTCGGCGCCGTCCGGCAGCTTGCGGACGATTTCATACAGGGTGTGGGCGGGGGCGGTGATCTGGCCCTCGACCTGCACGGTCGCCTCGGCCTCGTCGACCATCTCCATGTCCAGGTCGGTCGCGGCGAAGGCCAGCTTGTCGCGGCCGGCGCTCAGCAGCACGTTGGACAGGATCGGAATGGTGTTGCGACGCTCGACCACGCTCTGAACATGGCCCAGGGCCTTCAGGAGCGCGGAACGTTCGATGGTCAGCTGCATATGTCTCGCCCGGGCGTCGGCGACTCAAGGCGTCACCGCGAATAGAGGGCCTTGGACACTAGCGGATTGCGCGCCGGGGGCAAGGAAGGGGCAGGGGGATAGTCGCCAGTGGCGCGTGGATAAGTCGCCCCAAGCTGCGCACAGATTTCTCCCTCCCCGTCCCGGGGAGGGTGGTCGCAGCGAAGCGGAGACCGGATGGGGAGGGCTTGGCGATGCCGGGCGCGGCGGATGCCCAACCTTGCCGCCCCCACCCGGCTTCGGCCTGCGGCCTCAGCCACCCTCCCCATGAAGGGGAGGGAGAGGCGATCCGCCTTTGTCCAACCTACCCGCGCAATTTGCGCGTCAGGGCTTCCACGTCGCGGGCGATCTGCTCTTCCTTGGGCATCAGCTCCTCGATCTTGCGGACCCCGTGCAGGACGGTGGTGTGGTCGCGCCCGCCGAAGCGGCGGCCGATGTCGGGATAGGAGCGGGTCGTGTGCTGCTTGCACAGATACATGGCGATCTGGCGCGGACGGGCGACCGAGCGGGTGCGACGCTCGCTCAGCAGGTCGGCCTGTTTCAGGCTGAAGTGGTCGGCCACCGTCTTCTGGATCTCGTCGACGGTGATGCGGCGCTCGGGGCCCGAGCGCAGGGCGGCGCCCAGCAGGGTCTGGATCTCCTCGACCGAGATCGAGGCCAGGCGCGGCCCGGCCACGGCGGCCAGGGTGTTCACGGCGCCTTCCAGTTCGCGCACCGAACCGGGGGTGCGGTCGACCAGGTGTTCGATCACCTCGGTGCGGGCCTCGCCGATGACGACGCCCAGCCCGGCCAGGGTCTCCAGCCGGTTGCGGGCCACGGCGGTTTTCAGTGCGCGGTCGGCGGGCTCGACCGGGCAGGTCAGGCCGGCGGCCAGGTGGCTGCGCAGGCGCGGCTCAACCTCGGTCAGGGCCATCGGGGCGCGATCGGCCGACAGGATGATGCGCTTGCCCTCGCCCATCAGGGCGGTCAGCGTCGACAGCAGTTCTTCCTGGGTGCTGGCCTTGCCGCCCACGAACTGGACGTCGTCCAGCAGCAGCATGTCGGCCGAGCGCAGGCTCTCCTTGAAGGCGGCGGTCGAGCGGTCCTGCATCGCCTTGACGAAGGTCGACAGGAAGCGTTCGGCGGTCAGATAGATCACCTTGGCGTCGGGGCGCAGGCGCTGCGCCTCCCAGGCGATGGCGTTCAGCAGGTGCGTCTTGCCGTAGCCATAGGGGCCGCAGAAGAAGACCGGGTTGAAATGGCCGTCAGCCCAGGTCGCGACCTGTCTGGCGATGGCCAGGGCGAAGGCGTTGCCCTGCCCCTCGACGAAGGTGTCGAACGTCAGCCGATCCTGCAGGCCGGCGGCGCGCACGGCGCGGTCGCCGTCGGTCACCGGGGCGAAGGCGGGCGCTGCGGCAGCCACGGACGGGGCGTTGAAACGGGGCGCGGATTGCAGGCCGGGGTTGGCGGCCATGGCCGAGGCCGGCGGGATCGACCCCACCTCGGCGCGGCAGCGCACGTCCAGACGGCGCGACAGGCCGTCCAGGCCCAGCCACAGCTCGTTCATGCGGCGCAGCGCGTTCTTGCGCACCCAGTCACGGGCATAGGCGGTCGGCGTCACCAGGATCAGGTTGCCGGCGCTGTCGATCCGCACCGCCGAGGGGGCGATATAGCTGCTGAACGGACCTTCCCCGATCTCTGCGCGCAGCCGACCGGCCGCCTCGCTCCAGATGTGATCAGGATCCGTCATACCCGCCATCGCCAAGCCCCCAGCCATCGTCAAGCCACCCGCTTTTGTCATCCACCGAACTGACGCGCTTCAAAGCCGCCGGACCGTCGGGACGACTTCTCCTGTCCCGAAAAGCGGCGCTTTTCAGGTGGGGTCGAACTCTTGGTCAGACGTCTCCCGCCGACGCGAAACAGCCTTCGCGCCGTCTTCATCCGTGTGGGGATGGAAGTGCGTTAGAGCCCGAAACTTACGCTTGGGACGGGCCGGGTCAACGCTGATTCGTTGACGATTCGGCAGTTAAATTTGTTGACTCCGCTAAAGCTCAACCCGGCTTGGGAAAATGTGAAATTCGCCGTTCGGGAGAGCGCGGAATCCCGCTTCGAGACTTGCAAGCGAACGTGCGAACGGCGAGGGAGCTTGCGCGCCCTCGCCGTTGAAATCACTCGTATTTCGCGTGACGGCCCGGTGACGGGCCATCCGTAACCGTCGCGATTACGCGGCCGACAGCTTCTTCAGCTGGGCGGCCAGGCGGCTCACCTTGCGCGAGCCGGTGTTCTTGTGAACCACGCCCTTGGACACGGCGCGCATCAGCTCCGACTGGGCCGTCACGAAGGCGGCCTTGGCGCCATCGACGTCACCGCCGGTGATCGCTTCCTGGAACTTGCGCAGATAGGTGCGCACGCGGGTGCGGCGGGCCTTGTTCACTTCGGTCCGCGCTTCGATCTTGCGGATCGCCTTGCGGGCGCCGGCATTGTTGGCCATCAGTCAAACCTTCGAACGAAAACGCCGCAGACCACACGTCCACGGCGCGGAAATCTCAAGAGCGCGCGGCTATAGCGGAAAGCTCAGGAGGGGTCAACGCGAGTCCACGACAGAGTCTGCTCCAGCAGTTTGAAACAGTCGGCGCAGACCCATTCGTACTCTGCGCCGCGCTCATAGCCGGCCGAGATCGCCCAGCCTTCGTGCAGGGCGTCGGGCTCCGTTTCCGGTTCGGCCACCTTCGCCATGCAAGCCGCGCAATGATCGTGGGTCCATTCGGCGCTGTAGGCGCGGTAGGGTTTCCACATGAAGGCCTGACCGTGCAGATCCTTGGCGTTCTGATAGCGCCAGTCGTCCTCGATCCCGCTCATTTTCCCGTGAAGTTCGGCTTCCGCTTCTCGACGAAGGCGGCCATCCCTTCCTTCTGGTCCTCGAAGGCGAACAGGCTGTGGAACAGGCGGCGTTCGAACTGGACGCCCTGGGTCAGGGTCGTCTCCAGGGCGGCGTTGACCATCTCCTTGTTGGCCATGACGGCCAGCGGGCTCTGGGACGCGATGCGGGCGGCGATCTTGCGGACCTCGTCCAGCAGGGTCTCGTGGGGCACGACGCGCGACGCCAGTCCGGCGCGCTCGGCCTCCGCCGCGTCCATCATCCGGGCGGTCAGCACCATGTCCATCGCCTTGGACTTGCCCACCAGCCGCGTCAGCCGCTGCGAGCCGCCGATGCCGGGCGCGACGCCCAGGTTGATCTCGGGCTGGCCGAACTTCGCCTTCTCCGACGCGACGATGAAGTCGCACAGCATCGCCAGCTCGCATCCGCCGCCCAGCGCAAAGCCGTTGACCGCCGCGATGATCGGCTTCCTGAACCGCGTGATCCGGTCGTGGCCCAGGGCGAAGAAATTCCCCGCATACATCTGGGCATAGGTCTGGTCCGCCATCTCCTTGATGTCGGCGCCCGCCGCGAACGCCTTGTCGCCCGATCCGGTCAGGATCAGGCAGCGCACGGTATCGTCATGCTCGACCGCATCCAGAAACGCCGCCAGATCCGCGAACAGCGCCGAGTTCAGCGCATTCAGCGCCTCGGGCCGGTTCAGCGTCACCACCGCATAGCCGTCGGCGTGGCGTTCGATCAGCAGGGTGTCATAGGCGTCGGCCATGGGGCGCTCCTTACAGTATGCGATCTGCATACCCACCCGCGCATCCCCGCGAAAGGTGGCTATCGCCGCGGCAGTAGCGCCAGCGTCAGGCCCGCCCGCGTCAGTTCCGCGATCACCACCATCGCCAGCAGGACATTGGCCGCGATCACCGGCGCGTCCGACGACATGCCGATGAACCTCCATCCGAACAGGGCCGGGATCGACAAGGCCGCGGCCAGCGCCAGGATCATGACGACCAGAAGCATAAGAGCCACATGGCTGGCCTTCAACGCCGCCAGCAGCGTCGGCCCGTCGTCCAGCGTCCGCGTCCGCCGCCGGAACAGCCAGGCGACCGCCCCGGTGGCCAGCGTCTCGGCCGCGACCGTCACGACCAGCGCCCCCAGGAACCACCACAGCAGCCCGCCGGTGTCGCCCGCCCTCAGGCCCTGAACGAAATGCGCGAAATAGGCGCCCCAGACGCCGGTCCCGACGATCAGGCTGATCCACAGATGAACCTTGCGCATGTCCGTCAGACCTCCAATCCAGCCATCTGGCCCAGCTTCAGCACCGTGTTCCAGTTGCGGCCCGTGCCCATGCCCAGCAGGCGCGGCGTCGCCTTCCTGAAGATGCCCGACTGGCCCTGACCGTTGGGGAACCAGAAATAGAGGACGTCGCCCCCATCCTTGAACTGGGCCGCCTCGACCGCCTCGCCGCCCTCGGCCAGATCGCGACAGGCTTCCAGCGCGCCCGGCTTGATCCCGTTTTTCATCACCATGGCCAGCGCCTTGGCCGGATGCGCCTGGGCTTCGGCCCTGAACGGATTGGCCGCGATCAGCGCCGCCCACTGTTCCGGCGTCCGCACCATGGCGGCGATCTTCAGGCCGAAGGTCTTGTCCATCGCCGCCTCGATGTCCGCCTCCAGCATCGCCGGATCCGCGTCGCTCCCGACCACCAGATTGCCGCTGGCCGCCAGCGTGCGCGGGTTCTTCAGCCCCATCGCCTCGGCCATGGCCCGCTGCTCGCCCACCGGCGCCCGCACCCCGCCGGTGTTCATGCCGCGAAACAGGATGATGCGCTGGGTCATCGGCCCTCCAGATCGTCCACCACGGCGGTGATCTTCGTCGCCGTATTCCAGTTGCGATTGGTGCCCACGGCGCCCAGCGTCTTCAGACCAAAGGCGGACGGCAGTTTCGAATCCGCGATCTCGCCCTCGCCGAACCAGCAATAGAAGTCGCCCTGCGGGGTGCGCTCCACCCGCTCGACCCCGCTCGCCTTGGCCCGCAGGCGCGCCAGCCCTTCGTCCGGCAGCGGGTCGCGCATGACCCAGGCCAGCACTCGTGACGGGGCGCGTTCCGTCTCGCGCGGAAACGGGTTGGCGGCGATCAGCGCTCGCCATTCCTCGCCCGTCTTGACCACGATCTCGGTCGGCCGGCCGAACGCGGCGGCGCAGGCGGCCTCCATCTCGCGCGTCAGGGTCGCGGTCGCCTTGCGGCTGCGAAAGACGACGTTGCCGGTGGCGATCACCGACCGGGCTTCGGTTCCACCGGCCGCCGCGGCCAGCGCCCGCACGTCGGCGCCCGAGACCCGGCGCTGGCCGATCACCATGCTGCGCAACAGGGCGACCCGAACCGGCATCACCGCTTCTGGCAACTGGGACAGTAAAACGTCGACCGTCCGCTCTGGACGATCCGCTTGACCACGCCGGAGCAGTCGTCGCCCCGGCACGGCTGGCCCTCGCGGCCATAGACGTCGAAGCGGTGCTGGAAATAGCCCTGACCGCCCTCGGCGTTGGCGAAATCCTTCAGGGTCGAGCCGCCGGCCTGGATCGCATCGCGCAGCACCGCCACCACCTCGGTCGCCAGCCGCTCCAGCCGGGGCCGCGACACGCTTCCGGCGGCGACCAGCGGCGAGATGCGGGCCCGGTACAGCGCCTCGCACACATAGATATTGCCCAGCCCCGCCACGATCCGCTGATCCAGCAGCGACACCTTGATGTTCTGCTTCCGCCCGGCCAGCGCCTCAACCAGATGCGCGCCGGAAAAGCCGTTGCCCAGCGGTTCCGGCCCCAGTCCCGCGAACCACGGGTGAGCGTCCACGGCGTCGGTGGAAATCAGGCCCATGAAGCCGAACCGTCGCGCATCGGCGAACCCGACCCGCGTCGTCACGCTGTCCCGCACCGCGCACAGGCTCATATGCTCGTGCTTGCCCGCGATCGGCGCCGGCTCCTCGAACTCGCCCAGCTGAGCGCCGTCCAGGGTGAAGCGCCCGGTCATGCCCAGATGGCTGACCCAGGTCTCGCCGGTCGACAGGGGGAACAGCAGATATTTGGCCCGCCGGTCCAGCCGCAGCACCGTCGCCCCTTCCAGCCGCTCCACGAACCGCTCGGGAAAGGGGAAGCGCAGGTCCGGCCGGTTCTGGCGCACTCGCGTCAGCCGCGCGCCCTCCAGCACGGGCTCAAGGCCGCGCCGGACCGTCTCGACCTCGGGTAACTCAGGCATACGCCAGCGATAGCGGCCTCAGCCCGCCGACGCCAGCGCCTCCAGCACGCTCTTGCCATAGCGGTCCAGCTTGCCCGCCCCGACGCCCGAGATATGCGACAGGGCGTCCAGGTCGCGCGGCTCGCGCATGGCGATCTCGACCAGCGTCTTGTCCTGGAAGATGACATAGGGCGGCACGTGCTGTTCGGCCGCGCGGTCGCGGCGCCAGGCGCGCAGCACCTCGAACCGGGCGCGCACGTCGGCGTCCAGCGCCTCGACCGCCAGGTTGCGCCCGGCGTTGCGGCGCGGCTTGTCCAGCTCGACGCGCACCGGCGCCTGACGCACCTCGACCACCCGCTCGCGGCGATAGACGGACCGCACCGGCTCGGGATCGCCCAGGCGGATGATCGGCTTGCCCTCGTTCGGGTCCTCGACCAGCAGTCCCTCGAACAGCAGATGATCGATCACGTCGCGCCAGCCGTTCAGCGACAGGTCCGCCCCGACGCCCCAGGTCGACAGCGCCGTCTCCCAGTGCTGCACGTCCTTGGTCCGCCCGGTCAGGTGGTCGATCACCCGCCCGCGCCCGAACCGCTCGCCCAGCCGCTGCACCGCGGCCAGCGCCTTCTGGGCCGGGACGGTGGCGTCATAGGTGACGGGCGGATCGCCGCAGATGTCGCAGACGCCGCACGGCCCGGCGTCGCTCTCGCCGAAATATCGACGCACCGCCTGCGGTCGGCACACCGCGCCGTCCAACATGGCGAACAGCTGGCGCACCTTGCGCGTCTGGACCTGTTTCACCTCTTCCGCCATCGGCCGTCCGTCCAGCCGGCGCAGGCTCCAGGCGATGTCCGACGGGCCGTACAGGGTGATGCCCTCGGCCGGTTCGCCGTCGCGACCGGCGCGGCCGATCTCCTGCCAATAGGCTTCCAGCGACCCCGGCGGATCGGCATGGATGACAAAGCGCACGTCCGGCTTGTCCACCCCCATGCCAAAGGCGATGGTCGCCACCATCACCGCCCCGTCCTCGGCCAGGAACCGCTCCAGCCGCTTGTCGCGGTCCCGCGCGCCCATGCCGGCGTGATAGGCGATGGCGTTGGTCCCGGCGTCGCGCAGGGCCTGGGCCACCCTCTCGCAGCCGTCGCGGCTGCCGCAATAGACGACGCCCGACTTGCCCCGCCGCTCGCGCACCAGTTCGATCACGGCGGCGTCGGTGCGGGCGCGCGAGCCGTTGATCTTGCGCTCGGCCGACAGCTGCAGATTCGGGCGCGCGAAACTGTCGACGAACACCCGCGCCTCGCCCAGCCGCAGCGAGGCGACGATGTCGTCCCGCGTGCGCGCGTCGGCCGTCGCCGTGACCGCGATCCGGGGCACGCCGGGGAACAGTTCGGCCAGTCGGCCCAGGGTGCGATAGTCCGGTCGGAAGTCGTGGCCCCATTGGCTGACGCAGTGCGCCTCGTCGATGGCGATCAGGCTCAGCTTCAACTCGCCCAGCCGGTCCAGCATCGCCCCCGACGCCAGCCCTTCCGGCGAGACGTACAGCAGGTCCAGCTCGCCCGCCCGCGCCTGACGCCAGATGGCCGAGCGGTCGTCCATCGACACCCCGGAATCCAGCCGCGCGGCGGCCACCCCCTGTTGTTTCAGCGCCTCGACCTGATCGGTCATCAGGGCGATCAGCGGCGACACCACCAGACCGACACCGGGCCGCAGGATGGCGGGCGCCTGATAACAGACGCTCTTGCCGCCGCCGGTCGGCAGCACCGCCATGACGTCACGCCCGGCCAGCACCTCGTCGATCACGGCCGCCTGCAGGCCCCGGAAATCCGCATGGCCCCACACCCGCTCCAGCAGCGCGCGCGCCTCGTCCATGCGCGCGGAAGCGGGCAGGGCGGCAGGGCTTGAGTCGGAAGGCATGGCGCGGGTTGTGCCGTATTCGTTCCGGGGTGTCGATAAGCAGAAGGCGCAACCTCTCCCTCCCCGTCCCGGGGAGGGTGGTCGCGAAGCGACCGGGTGGGGAGGGCAAGGCGATAAGGGGCGCAGATGACTTGCCCTGCCGCCCCCACCCGGTTTCGCCCTGCGGGCTCAACCACCCTCCCCGGGACGGGGAGGGAGAGGCGCGGCGCCAGGTCAAAGCCCGCCCTGACCACAAGGCGCCTTGATTCCCCGATGCTTTCCGCCCTCTCATTTGCGCGTCGATGGCGGTGCTATGGTGCGGGCCCTTCAATCCTCAGCCCATGAATGGGCAAAAGGACCGGTCGCGTTTCAGACCTTTCAGACTATTCAGACTGTCTTTTTGCGCTCCGACCCGCCGCTGGTTTCAGACCTTTCAGACTGTTCAGACCCTGTTTTTTCCGCCCGGGTCTGAAATCCGCCGCCGGACCCGCTATAGGCCCCGCATGACCACGCTTCTCTATGGCCGCCCGCCGGCGGTGTTCGATCCGCCCGGCGCCGCCGTCCAGACCTCGCCCCTGATCCCCGGTTCGACCGCGCTGGAGGATGTCGCCCCCGGCTCGGCCGAGGCGGCGATGATCTACGCTCCGCCCGGCGCGGTGGAGCGGCGCTATTCGCTGGCGCTGGCCCTGCGCGCGCTGAAGCCCGGCGGCCGGCTGGACGTCATTGCGCCCAAGGACAAGGGCGGCTCGCGTCTGGGCAAGGAGCTGAAGGCCTTCGGGCTGGAGGTGAACGAGACCGCCAAGGCTCATCACCGCCGCTGCGTCGTGATCCGCCCCGATGCCGTCGAGGGGCTGGACGCCGCCATCGCCCAGGGCGCGCCGCGTCTGGTCGAGGGGCTGGACGCCTGGTCCCAGCCCGGCGTCTTCGCCTGGGACCGGATCGACCCCGGCACCGCCCTGCTGGCCCAGCACCTGCCGCCGCTGAAGGGGACGGGCGCCGACCTGGGCTGCGGCTTCGGCGCGCTGGCCACCGTGGTCCTGCGCTCGCCTGCCGTCACCGCCCTGCGCCTGATCGACCTGGATCGCCGCGCCGTCGCCATGGCGCAAAGGAACGTCACGGACGAGCGCGTCAGCTTCGACTGGGCCGATGTGCGCACCGTGCCGGCCGAGGCGGCGCTGGACTTCATCGTCACCAATCCGCCCTTCCACGACGGCGGCGCCGAGGACAAACGCCTGGGCCAGAAATTCATCCGTCAGGCGGCGGCCCTGCTGAAAAAGGGCGGCGTCCTGTGGCTGGTCGCCAACCGGCACCTGCCCTACGAGGCCGAACTGAACGAAGCCTTCAAGCGCGTCCGCCCCGTCGCCGACGCGGGCGGCTACAAGATCTTCGAGGCGGTGAAGTGATCCCCCTTTCGTCATCCTCCGGCGACCCTCGCGCCAGCGAGGCGAGACCGGGGGACCCAGCGGCGCGCGACAGCGCGACCCTGTCACGGGCGCTCCGATCGGCCGATCCTCAGTTAATGATTGTCGCCTTCGGCGCCGCTGGGTCCCCCGGTCCGCGCCGCAAGCGGCTTGCCGGAGGATGACGAAAGTGGCCAAAATCCCCACCTCGCGCCTGGACAAGCTGCTCGGCTCCATGGGCTATGGCTCGCGTCAGGAGATGGCGCGGCTGGCCAAGGCCGGGGGCGTCGTTCTGGACGGCGTTGACCTGACCGACGCCTCGCAGCGCATCGCGGTCACCCCCGATCTGCCAGCGCGCATGACCATCGACGGCCGCCCGCTGGACCCGGTCCAAGGGCTGGTCATGCTGTTGAACAAGCCGCTGGGCATGACCTGCTCGCGGAAAGAGGACGGGGCGCTGGTCTATGACGTGCTGCCCACCCGCTGGCTGCGCCGCGACCCGGCGATCTCGACCATCGGCCGGCTGGACAAGCAGACCACCGGCCTGCTGCTGCTGACCGACGACGGCGACCTGCTGCACCGGGTCATCAGCCCCAAGCGCCATGTGGCCAAGGTCTATCGCGCAAGCTTGGCCCGTCCGCTGACCGGGACGGAGGGCGCCCTGTTCGCCTCGGGCGAGCTGGTGCTGGAGGGCGAGGACAAGCCGTTGGTCCCCGCCATGCTGGAGGTCGTGTCCCCGACCGAAGCCCTGCTGACGGTGACCGAGGGGCGCTATCACCAGGTGCGCCGCATGTTCGCCGCCGCCGGCAATCATGTGGAGGCCCTGCATCGCGAGCGGATGGGCGGCCTGAGCCTGCCGGACGATCTGGCCCCCGGCGAATGGCGTCTGCTGACGCCCGAACAGATCGACCTGATCTTCGCCTGAGGGAACCGCCGCCGCGCCTGCGCCTTAAGGCCCCGCTTGCTGCGGAGTCTCCCTCATGACCGGCGCCACCCTGAAACGCGACCTGCGCACCGGCCGCTCGCTGTGGGCCGACAGCCCCGGCCTGGGCGTGCCGGTGCGGCCGCTGAAGGCGGCGATCGCGGTGGATGTGGCGATCGTCGGGGCCGGGATCAGCGGCGCCTTCATGGCCCATGAACTGAGCCGCGATCACGCCGTCGCCGTGCTCGATCGCCGCCCGCCGCTGACGGGCTCGACCATCGCCTCGACCGCCCTGTTGCAGTGGGAGATCGACCTGCCCCTGACGACCCTGTCCGACCGGATCGGCGCGCCCAAGGCCCGGCGCGCCTGGCTGCGCTCGCACGCCGCCGTGGACGCGCTGAAGCTGATCGTGGCGCAGGAGCGGATTCGTTGCGGCCTGAAGGACAAGGCAACCCTGTATCTGGCGGGCGACGTCCACGGCCATCGCGCGCTTCAGGCCGAGGCCGAGGCCCGCGCCGCCCTGGGTCTGGAAAGCGAATACCTGACCGCCGCCGCCCTGCGCGACCGCTTCGGCATCGACCGCACCGGCGCGATCCTCAGCCAGGGCTCCGCCAGCGGCGACCCCGCCCGACTGGCGGCGGGCCTGCTGCGCCGGGCCACAGCCAACGGCGCCCGCGTCTTCTCTCCGGTCGAGGTGCTTCAGGCCGCCAGCGACCCCGACGGCGTCACCCTGCTGACCGATGCGGGCCATGCGGTGCGGGCCCGGACGGTCGTCTTCTGCTGCGGCTACGAGTTCCCCAAGGGCGTGCCGACGCCGGGCGCCAAGGTCATCTCGACCTGGGCGCTGGCGACCAAGCCGCGCACCCGCTGTCCGGCCTGGCTGCGCGACATGCTGGTGTGGGAGGCGTCCGACCCCTACCTCTATTTCCGCATGGGCGGCGACGGCCGCCTGATCGTCGGCGGCGAGGACGAGGCCGATCCCCTGGCCCACGCCGACAAGGCCAGGCTGAAGCGCAAGTGCGATACGATCGCGGGCAAACTGCGGACCCTGCTGCCCGGCGTCGAATTCGAAATCGACTACAGCTGGGCCGGGGCCTTCGGCGAAAGCGCGACGGGCCTGCCCTCCATCGCCCCCGTGCCCGACATGGACCACGCCTTTGCGGTCATGGGCTTCGGCGGCAACGGCATCACCTATTCCGTCATCGCCAGCCAGATCGTCGCCGCCGACATCCGCGGCCGCCCCGACCCCGACGCCGACCTGTATCGCCCTTGACCCGAGGCCGTGCGGCGCGCACCTCGACGGCATGAGCACCGAGGTGAAAATCTGCGGCTTGATGACGGCCCACGCCATGGAGGCGGTGCTGGATGCAGGGGCGGCCTATGTCGGGCTCGTCATGGTCAAGTCCAGCCCGCGATATATCGGTCCCCACCTCGCTCGTTCCCTGGCGCTTCAAGCCCGTGGCCGAGCCAAGACGGTTCTCCTGTTCGCCGATACGCCCCGGCGCGAAAGGGACTTCCTGGTCCACGACGTCGAGCCGGACATGATCCAGCTCCACGGCAGCGAAACCCTGCTCGAGATCGAAGATGTCAGGATCGACTATGAAGTACCTGTCATCAAGGCGGTCGGGGTTTCCGGGCCTGATGATCTGGCGAAGCTGGATGAGATTCAGGCGGTGGCCGACTTCCTTCTGCTGGACGCCAAGCAGCCGCGCGGTTCCAACCGGACAGGCGGGCACGGCGCGTCTTTCGACTGGTCCCTGTTGGCGGGGCGCCGGTTCGACAGGCCCTGGTTCCTCGCCGGCGGCCTGACCCCCGGCAATGTCGCCGAGGCGGTGCGGATCACGGGCGCGCCGATGGTCGACGTGTCCTCTGGTGTGGAAAGCGCGCCGGGTGTTAAGGACGAGGGCCTGATCCAGAGCTTCCTCGGGGCCGTATCGCGGTCCTGATTTCGTCGCCTTCCCGCGAAAGACTGCGCCTCGTGAACGCCATCCTCCCCAACACCTACGCCTGGCCCGACGCCGAGGGTCGCTTCGGCCCCTATGGCGGCCGCTTCGTGCCCGAAACCCTGATGCCGCTGATCCACGAGCTTCAGTCGGCCTATGACGCGGCGAAGGCGGACCCCACGTTTCAGGCCGAGCTGGACGGGTTTCTGGAACACTATGTCGGCCGCGCCAGCCCGCTGTATTTCGCCGAGCGCCTGACCGATCATTTCGGCGGCGCCAACATCTGGCTGAAGCGCGAGGACCTGAATCACACCGGCGCGCACAAGATCAACAACTGCATGGGCCAGATCCTGCTGGCCCGCCGCATGGGCAAGACCCGGATCATCGCCGAGACCGGGGCCGGTCAGCACGGCGTCGCCTCGGCCACCGTCTGCGCCCGCTTCGGCCTGCCCTGCACCGTCTATATGGGCGCGGTCGATGTGGAGCGGCAGCAGCCGAACGTCTTCCGCATGAAGCTCCTGGGGGCGGAGGTCGCGGCGGTGACGGCGGGGGCGGCGACGCTGAAGGACGCCATGAACGAGGCGATGCGGGACTGGGTCACCAATGTCGCCGACACCTATTACATCATCGGTACGGCTGCGGGTCCGGCCCCCTATCCGGCCATGGTGCGTGACTTCCAGTCCGTCATCGGCAAGGAGATCAAGGCCCAGTCCCAGGCTCGGTTCGGCCGGCTTCCCGACGCGGTCGTGGCCTGCATCGGCGGCGGCTCCAACGCCATCGGCGCCATGCACCCCTTCATCGAGGACGAGGGCGTGCGCCTGGTCGGCGTCGAGGCGGCGGGTCATGGTCTGGATACGCCCGCCCACGCCGCCAGCCTGAAGGGCGGCCGTCCCGGCGTGCTGCACGGCAATCGCACCTATCTGCTGCAGGACGCGGATGGCCAGATCCTGGAGGGCCACTCCATCTCCGCGGGCCTGGACTATCCCGGCATCGGGCCCGAGCACGCCTGGCTGAACGACCTGGGCCGCGGCGAATATCTGTCGGCCACCGACGACGAGGCGCTGGAGGCGTTCCAGCAGTTGTCGCGGCTGGAGGGGATCATCCCCGCGCTGGAGCCGTCGCACGCCCTGGCGCGCATCGGCGAGGTCGCCCGGGACGTGGGCAAGGGCGGCGACGTCGTGCTGGTCCTGTCGGGACGCGGCGACAAGGACATCTTCACCGTGGCCAAACATCTGGGAGTGCAGCTGTGAGACGTATCGTCCCCCTGCTGGCGGCCGCATTCGCGACCTTGGCCAGCGCTTCTGTCGCCCAGCAGGCCATTCCGCTGGATGTGCCGCTGCTTCAGGGGGCGCAGGCGGCGCCGGCCTGTGGCGACCTGCTCGGCCTGGCGGGGCGCGCCGTCTGCGTGACCACGCCGCTGGAGCGGATGGAGAGCCTGACCGACGCCTATATCGCCCATCTGGGGGCGCAGGGCTGGCTGATCGCGGGCGGCGACGGCGACCGCGCCGTCTTCGTGCGCCGCAAGGCCGAAGGCGGCTGCGACGGGCTTCAGATGCTGGCCTTCTACGACACGGCCCGGCCGGCGACGGCGGAGACGCCGGGCTATCTGGGCTTCTCCAGCGTGCCGGGCGCCTGCGGGGCGCCGGAGGCGGCGCAATGACCACCGCGCGTATCGACGCCCGCTTCGCCGCGCTGAAGGCCCAGGGCCGGGCCGGCTTCATCCCCTATGTCATGACCGGCGACCCCAGCCGGGACGAGGCGCTGACGATCCTGCGCGGCCTGCCCGCCGCCGGCGCCGATCTGATCGAACTGGGTCTGGCCTTCTCGGACCCGATGGCCGAGGGGCCGCCGATCCAGCGCGCGGCCCTGCGCGGCCTGCAGGCGGGGATGACCCTGCGTGGGACGCTGGATCTGGTCGCGGCCTTCCGCGCGGGCGACGCGGACACGCCGCTGATACTGATGGGCTATCTGAATCCGATCGAAAGCTACGGCTACGACGCCTTCGCCCGCGACGCGGCGGCGGCCGGCGTGGACGGGGTCATCGTCGTGGACTGCCCGCCGGAGGAGGCTGCGCCCCTGCTGGCCGCGCTGCAATCGGCTCAGGTCTCGCTGATCCGCCTGGCCACGCCGACGTCCGACGACGCCCGGCTGAAGGTGCTGGCCCAGGGCGCCTCGGGCTTTGTCTATTATGTCTCGGTCGCGGGCGTGACGGGGGTCAAGGAGGCGCAGGCCGACGCTGTCGCCCCGGCCGTCGAACGGGTGCGCCGGGCGTCGGGCATGCCGGTCGCGGTCGGCTTTGGCGTCAGGACGCCCGAACGCGCCGCCGAAATCGCCCGCGTCGCCGACGCCGTGGTCGCCGGCTCGGTCTTCGTGGACGAGGTCGCCGCCGCCCTGGCCGCGAACGAACCGGCCGCCCCCCGCGTTCTGGCCAAGGTCAAGGCGCTGGCCGATGCGGTGCGAAGCGCGCGGGCTAGTGCTTCCGTGACGGAAACCGTCTAAAGGCGCGCCCATGGTCGACAAGAACAATCCGCAGAACCGCCCGCGCGGCGGATGGCTCAGCCGCTTCGCCCCCGGCGTGCGCAAGATCGTCAGCCGCCGGGACACGCCCGACAACCTGTGGGTCAAGGACCCCGACACGGGCGAGATGCTGTATCGCTCGGACCTGGAGACGGCCCTGTGGGTCACCCCGTCCGGCCGCCACATGCGCATCAACGCCCCGACGCGCCTGAAGGCGACCTTCGACGGCGGCGAATATGAATCCATCGACACGCCCGACGTGCCGGAAGACCCGCTGAAATTCTCGGACGGCAAGCCCTATCGTGACCGGCTGAACGCCGCACGCAAGGCGGCGGGCCGAAAGGACACCATGGCCATCGGCTATGGCGAGATCGACGGGACCCCTGCCGTGGTCATCGTTCAGGACTTCACCTTCATGGGCGGTTCGCTGGGCATGGCGGCGGGCGAGGCCTTCGTGGCCGCCGCCCGCGAGGCCGTGAAGCGCGGCGTGCCCTTCGTCTGCTTCACCGCCGCCGGCGGCGCGCGGATGCAGGAAGGCGCCCTGTCGCTGATGCAGATGGCCCGCACCACCCTGGCGGTGCAGGAGGTCAAGGCGGCGCAACTGCCCTATGTCGTGGTGCTGACCGACCCGACCACGGGCGGCGTCACCGCCTCCTACGCCATGCTGGGCGACGTCCATCTGGCCGAGCCGGGCGCCCTGATCGGCTTCGCCGGGCCTCGCGTGATCGAAACCACCATTCGCGAAAAGCTGCCGCCGGGCTTCCAGCGCGCCGAATATCTGCAGGAAAAGGGCATGGTCGACCGCGTCGTCACCCGCGCCGACCTGCCGCGCGTCCTGGGCCAGATCCTGTCGATCCTGATGGGCGGCAAGCGCAAGGCGGCGTAACCTTCGGGCATGGACCCCATTTCCGAACGCCTGCGCGCGCGGCATCCGCAGAAGATCGATCTGTCGCTGGAGCGGATGCGGGCGCTGTGCGCGGCGCTGGGCGATCCGCAGGATCGGCTGCCGCCGGTGGTTCATGTCGCCGGCACCAACGGCAAGGGATCGACCGTCGCCCTGATCCGCGCCATCGCCGAGGCGGCGGGCCTGCGGGTCCATGCCTACACCTCGCCGCATCTGGTGCGGTTCAACGAGCGTATCCGCCTGGCGGGGACACTGATCGACGACGATACGCTGAACGCCATCCTGGACCGTGTCGAGGCGGCGCCGGGCGAGGCGACGGTGTTCGAAAGCACCACGGCCGCTGCTCTGATAGCCATGGCCGAGGCGCCCGCCGATCTGGCGGTGGTGGAGGTCGGGTTGGGCGGCCTGCTGGACGCCACCAATGTCATCGACCGGCCGCTGCTCAGCGTCATTACACCCGTCGATCTGGACCACGCCGAGTTCCTGGGCGACGCCATCGAAGGCGTGGCGGCCGAGAAGGCGGGCATCCTCAAGGCCGGCGCGCGCGGCGTCATCGCCCGCCAGTCCGAAGCCGTGATGGCGGTGGTCGAGGCGGCGGCGGCGCGTGTCGGCTCGCCCCTGACGATCATGGGTGTGGATTTCGACGCCTTCGCCGAGCGCGGCGGCATGGTGTTTCAGGATCAGGAGCGGTTCCTGGATCTGCCCGCCCCGGCGCTGGCCGGCGCGCACCAGATCGCCAACGCCGGTGTGGCCATCGCCGCCGCGCTGGAGCTGGATCTGCCCGAGGCGGCGATTGCGGAGGGGCTGCGGACCGTGCGCTGGCCCGCGCGGATGCAGCGGCTGACAGCCGGCCCCTATGGCGCCGCGGCGCGGGCGGCGGACGCGGAGCTGTGGCTGGACGGGGGGCACAACCCCCATGCGGGACGCGCGCTGGCCGATGCGCTGGCCGAGCGGCAGGCGCGCGCGCCGCGTCCGCTGGCCCTGATCGTCGGCATGCTGGCCAACAAGGACGCGGGCGGCTTCTTTGAAGCGTTGAAGGACACCGGGGCCCAGGTCTTCACCGTCGCCTTTGACGGCGCGGCGGCGGAACCGACGGCCTTGGCCGCAGTGGCGCAGGGTCGGGGACTGGGCGCCATGCCGACCGGTTCCGTGACCGAGGCTTTGGATCGCGCGCTGGCGCTGGGCGCCGGGCGGGTGGTCATCTGCGGCTCGCTGTATCTGGCGGGCGAAGTGCTGGGGGCCAGCCGGGACACCTGGCCGACCTGACGCCGGACGCAGCGTCGTCGCGACGGTCAGGTCTTCGTCGCATCGCGATTGACCCCGCTCGCCTCCCTGCGAAGAACGCGCCTGAACAAGGCCGATGAGGTTCCGGTGCCGAAGCGCGACGACGGTTACATGAGCGACGTGAAGAAGGTGGCGGGGTACTCCGTCTTCTTCCTGGTCCTGTTTGCGGCGATCAATGCGCTGGTGCGCCATCTGGGCGGCGACGGCCTGCCCTGGATCGCCATTCCATTCGCGGCCGTCGCCATGGGCTTTCTGGCCGCCATGAATTTCAGCCTGTGAAACCGGAAGAGTTCGCCTTGGTCTGAATCGCCGCTCACCCGGCGGACGCCGGGATGAGCGGGAGACACCGACACCTGGCCGCAATCCAGCAACGAAAAAGCCCGCCGATCCGAGACCGGCGGGCCTTTCGCGGTTCGGGCCGCAGGGCGGGTTCAGCCCTCGGCCTTGACCCCGGCTTCGGCCAGCCATTCCAGGATCTTGCCCTTGGGCTGCGCGCCAACCTTCATTGAGGTCATCTGGCCATCGCGGAACAGCATCATGGTGGGAATGCCCTTCACCCCATAGCGCGAGGGGACCATCGGGCTGTCGTCGATGTTGACCTTGGCGATGGTGACCGTCCCGGCCAGCTCGTCCGAGATCTGCTCCAGCGCCGGGCCGATCTGCTTGCAGGGCCCGCACCACTCGGCCCAGAAGTCCACCAGAACGGGCTGGGACGCCTTCAGGACGTCGGTTTCAAAGCTGTCGTCGGTGACCTTGAGGGTGGCCATGAAGAATCTCTCCTTGTGAGCGCTATGCTCGCCACGCGGTGGCTCGCGGCTTGAGCGCCAAGATGTCGCGGCCCCGCATGAGCGCCGTTCAGTGGCAGATGTGGGGCGATTCCGGCGCAAATCAACGTGCATTTGCGAGCGCCGCGTCCATCAGCGCCTGCGGAACCGCCATCAGCCTGGGTCCGTCGGTCCAGACCAGCGCCGCCTCGACCGGTCGGTCGGGATACAGCCGCCTCAGCACCGCGACATAGATCGCCATCTGCAGCACATAGGCGGGGTCGGCGTCCTCGACCCGGTCGGGCGCAGGGCGATTGGACTTGAAGTCGACAACCAGAATACGGTCGGGCGTCACCACCAGCCGGTCGATCCGGCCCGAGATGCTGACCCCCGGCGGCAGGTCGGGCGACGACCCGGTCAGGGCGACCTCGGCGCGTGACCCTTCGCCAAAGACCGGCGCGAACCGCGCGTCGTCCAGCACGGCGAAGGCGGCGGCGATCATTTCGGCGCGCTGGTCGTCGCTCAGGTCGCGTTCGCGCGCCAGCATCCGGGCGGCGGCGTCGGGACGGTCGGCGAGGACGATGTCAGGCAATCGCTCCAGCAACCGGTGGATCAGGTCGCCGCGCCGGAACCGGCCCAGACCCGCGCCGGGACCGTCCCCGCGCGCCAGCGGCGACGGGGCGGGGATGCGCTTCTGCTCCTGCATCTGCGACGGGGAGGCGAAACGGGCGGCGGCGTCGCGCGCCGGATCGCGGCGGGCCCAGTCGGGCGCCTCGGGCCGCGCCTCCGCACTCGCGCGCACGGCGGCCAGGGTTTCCGGATCGACGCCGTAGCGGCGAACGCGGTTGTCCAGCGTCCGCACCTGATCGCCCAGCCGGTCGAAGGTCTCTTCGATCACCGACCACCAGTCGCCGGGCTCGGGCGCCCGCTTCGAGCCGCGCCCCATGACGATGATCCGGTCCCGCGCGCGGGTCAGGGCGACATAGAGCAGACGCAGGGACTCATCGCCCACCCGCGCCTCGCGCGCCGCTCGCGCGTCGGCCGAGGCGGGACAGTCTTCCTTTGCCGAGCCGGGACACATCAGCCAGCCCTCGGTCCCGTCGGCCAGCGGCACGGGCATCAGGGTCGGCCCCTGCGCCTTGGCCTTCATCGTCGTGTCGGGCAGGATCACCACCGGCGCCTCCAGCCCCTTGGCCCCGTGGACGGTCATCACGCGGACCTCGCCGCGCGGGCCTTCCAGTTCGCGCTTCACCTCGACGTCGGCGGCTTCCAGCAGCGACAGGCAGGTCTCCAGATCGACCCCGCCGCGCCCCTCGGCCGCCAGCACCTGGTTCAGGCTCTCGTCGATCGCCTCCTCGGCCTCGCGGCCCAGCCGGGTCAGGATGCGCGCCCGCCCCGAGATCCCGGTCTCGTCCACCCGGTTCAGCAAGGTCGAGAAGAAGCCGAACGGATCGCGGTCGCGGGCGTCGCGCGCCGCCTGGCACAGGCTCAGGGCGCGGGCCCATTCGGGCCGTTCGCCCGCGCGGCGCTTCAGTTCGCGCCACAGCCCGTCGCGTTTCTCGCGTCCCGCCAATTCATACAGCGACGCCTCGTCCACATCGCAGAAGGGGCTGCGCAGGATCTCGGCCAGCGACAGGTCGTCGCCGGGGAACAGGGCGAACCGGGCCAGCGCCTTCAGGTCGTCGAAGACGATGTGGCTGGACAGCTTCAGCCGGTCCGCGCCCGCCACCGGCACACCCGCCGTCTTCAACGCGCGAATGATCTCTTCAAACGTCGCGTCGCGGCGTCGGACCAGGATCAGGAAGTCGCCGTAACCGCTGGCGCGCGGCTGGCGCGTTTCGCGGTCCACGACGGTGACGCCGGCCTCGACCTGACGCCGGATTTCCTGGGCCAGGGCGGCGGCCATGCGTTTGCGGGCGCCGGCGACGCTTTCGTGATCGACCGGATCGTCCCAGGCGTCGCGCTCGGGCGCCGCCTCGTCGATGAACAGGGGCCACAGGTCGATGGAACCGCGCTGACCCACGCGAGCCGCCACGTGGTGCGGAATCTCGCCGGCCTCTCCGACCAGCGCCCGGGTGCGATCGGGGCTGGCGAAGGCATGATCGACGAAGGCCAGAACGTCCTCCGTCGAGCGGTAGGAGGTCTCCAGCGGCACGCCCTCGAACGCCCCGCCCGCGCCGCGGATCAGGGCGTCATAGACCTGCGCTTCCTGCCGCAGGCGTTCCGGGCGGGCGCCCTGGAAGGAATAGATCGACTGCTTCTCGTCCCCCACCGCGAAGACGGTGCAGTCGGTTTCCCCGCCCGAGAAGAATTCGCCGGTCAGGGCGCGGACGATTTCCCACTGCTCCGGGGCGGTGTCCTGGGCCTCGTCGATCAGGACGTGATCGACCCCGCCGTCCAGCTTGTACAGCACCCAGGCGGCCGTCGAGCGGGTGGTCAGCAACTCGACCGTGCGCGCCACCAGATCCGAAAAGTCGAGCGCGCCATGCGCCGCCTTGGCCGCCTCGTACAGCCCGGCATGGGCCTGGGCCAGGGTCAGCAGGCGGATGGTGTCCGTCGCCACCCGCGCCTTGCGCCACCGTTCCAGCGTCGACAGGTAGCGCAATTGCACATCGGCCAGATAGCTGGCGGCGAAGGCGGGCGCGGCCTTGGCCCCGAACTTTTCGCGCGGGTTGCCCTTGGAGTCGAAGAAGATGTCGTGCATCGCCGCCAGGCTGGTCGCGGGCGGCATGGCGTCGCGCATCCGCACGGCCATCTTCTGATCATTGGCGCCGCTGGTCGCCAGGCCGTCGGCGCAGGCGCTCCAGTCGGCGACGTTCAGGTTGTTCAGGAAGGCGCGTTCGACGTCGTCCGGCGTCTGGTCCGGATCGACCCCTGCCAGCACATGGGGCGAGGGCGCCGCGCCCGAAACGACGCGCGCGACATAGTCGGTCAACGCCGCGCGCCGGGTCTCGATCAGGGCCAGCAACTGCTGGAAACGCTCCCAATCCAGCTCGATGGCGAAATGGCTGTAGGCCTCGCCGATCGGACCCTCGGCGTCGTTCAGCGCGGCGCGGGCCAGGTCCTCGCGCGCGGCATGGGACAGGGCGATGGCGGCCTCGTTCTCCAGCACGGTGAAGCGCGGCGAGACGCCGGCCTCGATGGGAAACCGCCGCAGCAGCTTTTCGCAGAAGGCGTGGATGGTCTGGATCTTCAGGCCGCCGGGCGTCTCCAGCGCGCGGGCGAACAGGCGGCGGGCCTCGGACAGGCGGGCGGGGGCCAGGGCCTCGGGCGCGCTGTCGTCCAGTCGGGCCAGTTCGGCCGACAGTTCGGCGTCGTCCATGACCGCCCACTTGCCCAGCGTCTCGAACAGGCGCGCCTGCATCTCGGCGGCCGCCGCCTTGGTGTAGGTGACGCACAGGATGGCCGAAGGCGCGGCCCCGCCCAGCAGCAGCCGGGCCACGCGACTGACCAGGGTCGTGGTCTTGCCCGACCCGGCATTGGCGGTGACGAAGACCGACAGGGCCGGATCGGCGGCGCGAATCTGGGGATTGATGACGGTCATTCGGCGTCACCCTCTTCCCCGCCGACGACGTGCCATTCCCAGACGCGCGCCAGATGGTCGTAGTTGCCGCCGAAATTGCCCATGAACTGCGGGGCGACCCACGACAGATAGGGCGTCGCCGGGTCGTCGAACCGGGCGATGCGTTTCATCAACCCCTCCAGCGCCGCATCGGCCAGGGCCTGCGCCTCGGTCCCCGCCGCGCGCACGGCGACCTCGCCCGGCTTCTTGCGGCCGACGACGCGGACATAGGTCAGCTCCTCCGGCGGGGTGGGGCCATTGGTGTCGGCGAATCCGCCGTGGGACAGGATGGCGGCGGTCAGGGTCAGCTGCGGCGCGAAACCGGCCTTGATCTGCTTGCCCGACGGGGCGGCGCCGGTCTTGAAATCCATCACCGCCGCGCCCGTCGCTCCGACCTCGATCCGGTCGGCGTAGGCTTTCAACGTGAACGGACCGGCGGGGCCGTTCAGGGTCAGGGTTCCCTGCTGCTCGATCAGCAGATCGACACCGCGCGACCGTCGGCGAGCCTCGAATGCGGCCAACCAGCGGGCGGCGTTCCGGGCCAGCGGCGTCTCGCGCGCCATGGCGGCGTCCTCGAAGCCATGGGCGGTCAACTCCTCGATCAGCAGGCGTTCGATCTCGGCGGGGGCGTCGTCCGGCAGGGCGTCGGGCCACAGCACTGTCATCCGCTCGATGGCCTTGTGCACGGCGTTGCCGCGCGCCAGAGCCTCGGCCGAGGCGCCCGGCCGGTCCATCGGCTCCAGGTCCAGGATGCGGCGGGCGTAGAGGGCGTAGGGATCTCGGACCCAGCGCTCGACCCCGGTGACATAGAGGCTGCGCGGACGCCGCTCGACCGGCGGGCGCGGGGCGGGGCGGGGGGCGAACCGGGCGGCGCCGGGCGGCGGGGCGTCCAGCGCGCGGGTCCAGTCGGCGACGCCTGCGGGTGCGCTCAGGGCCACGGGTGTGTCGGAGGCATGGGCGCCGCGCGTCAGCATCTCCAGCCGCCACAGCCACCGCGACCGCACGGCCGGCTGGCCGCCGCGCCGCTCGCAATGGACCAGAACGGCCTCGTCCGCGCAGGCGGCCTGGACGAAGTCCTGCGCCGTCTGACCCAGGCGGCGTTCGGGCGCGGGCAGGCCCAGAGCGGTCCGCATCGGCCGCGACAGAAAGGGGTCGACGGGCGCGGCGTTGGGCCAGACGCCTTCTTCCAGCCCAGCCAGGATCATGCGGTCGGCGCGGGTCAGGCGCGCCTCGATGGCGCCCAGGATACGCAGCCGGGGATGGGTCGCGCCGCCGGTGCGCACCGTGGTTTCGGCCAGAAGCGCGGCGATCAGATCGGCGAACTCGGCGGGCTTTACTTCGCCCAATGGGCCGCCGCCGTCGATCAGGCTGGACAGCAGGCCGGCCGCCGCTTCGCCGTCCGGTCCGGCCCAGGCGTTCTGACCCGCCAGTGTCTCGATCAGGCCTGTCAGGGCGCGGGCGGCGGCGTCGGGCGCGGCCTGCGGCGCCGCCACGGCCAGGGTTTCCAGCCGAGCCGTCAGCGCCTGAGCGCCGGCCAGCCGCGCCAGCTTCCAGTCGGGCAGGTGCTTTCCCCCGCGCCGGGGCCGGGCGGCCTCATGCAGGCGATGGCGCACGCGGGACCAGTCGCGCGGTCGCGGCCCGCGCAGGGCGTGCTCCTCCAGCGCGGCGGAGGCGTCGGACAAGCTGATGTCGCCCAGATCCAGCCGCACCAGCGGATGCTTGATCAGGCCCAGCAGCGTCTGCGGCTTCAGCGGTTCGGCCAGGAAGCGGGCGCACAGGTCCGTCAGCACCCCGGCGGGCATCCGCGCCAGCGGCTGGCCGGTCGAGGCGTCGGCGACGATGCCCCAGCGCGCCAGCCGCGCCTCGACCCGGCGCGACAGCTGCAGATCGGGGGTCACCAGGGCGCAGGTCAGGAGGCTTCCATCAGGATTGGGCGTCTCCAGCGTCTCGCGCATCATCAGGGCGATGGCGCCGGCGGCTTCTTCCTCGGCGCGGACGGACAGGACGGTCAAGCCCTGCAGGCCCTCGGCGATGGGATCCGCGGCACGGTCGGCCTGTGCGGAGCGGGCGCGCAGCTGGCGGATTTCCTGACGCCAGTCGTCGGTGGCCTCGGCCGGGCGCAGCGCCTCGTTGATCAGGCGCTGGCGGGCCAGGCCGCGCGTCGCGGCGCGCGGCTCGGCCGGCGGTTGGAACCATGGCCGGACCTGATCGCGGCCGATGTCGGCGCGCGTCAGCAGGGCCTTCAGCGCCGCCTGGGGATGCTGGTCATCGATGCGGTCCCAGACGCCGTCGGCCAGGTCCAGATCGAGGCCGGGCAGGACGACCACGCCCTGGGGGCTGCGCGCCACGGCGGCCAGCACGTCGGCGGCGGCGGGCACGGTGCCGGTCGATCCGGCGGCGATGACCGGCTGCTGCGGAGGCCGTTCGTTCCACGCCTCGGCCAGACGACGCAGCAGGGTCGCGCGACGCCAGGCCGGATCGACCAGGCCCAGCGCCTTCAGCCGCTTCGGCCAGGCCTCGACCGCCAGCCCCAGGAAGCGCGCGCTGTCCTGCCAGTGAGCGGCCAGATCGGCCTCGGCCAAGGTCGCGATGCGCGACAGGTCCTGCACCTCCTCCAACTGGCACGAATCCAGGAAGCCTCCCAGGGCGTCGGCCATCTCCAGCGCGCGCAGGGGTTTCAGGCCCGGCTCGAACTCCTCGGCGATCATCCGCGCCATTTCGAAGCGGCGGGTCAGGGGGGCGATGGCGGGCGGCAGATCCAGCCCCAGTTCACCGGGCGCGAAGGGCGGCTCATCCTCTTCCAGATCGCCCAGCGGCCGGACCTGCGGCAGCAACACTGGCCGGTCGCCCGCCAGTCGGCCCAGCGCCGAGGCGAACGCCCGCGCGGCGCGTCGGTTGGGCAGCAGGATCGTTGCGTCGCTCAGGCTCTCGGGCGCGGCGTCGCCCAGCCAGTCCAGAACCCCGGCGGCCAGATCCTCAAGGAACGGCCGCCAGGCCGGGATCGCGCGCCAGCGCGGGCCGTCGCCGTCGAAGGGATCGAACCGACCCGTCACCCCTGACCCTTCAGCCGCGCCTCGGCCTGATCCCGCGCTCCGGGATCGCCGACGTGCATCCAGTCGCCGTCCATGACGCAGCCGAACAGCCGCCCCTCGGCCGCGGACCGGCGCCACAGCGGGCTCAGCGAAAAGGCGCCGGCCGGACCCTCGTCGGCATAGTCGGGCCGCGTGATGTGCACGCCCATATAGGCAAAGGGAGCGGATTGAGCGTCACCCCGGAAGCTCAGCCGACCGTCATCGCTCAGGAAGAAATCGCCGTCGCCCTCGAAGCCGATGGAGCCTTCGCGTCGCGCCAGCAGCAGTGCGGCGTCCATGCGCGCCGGGTCCCACAGGCGGATCAGGTCACCAAGCGCGTCGCCCCGGTCGATCCAGACGCTGTCGATATTGGCCACGAACACGGGATCGTCGCCCAGCAGGGGCTGCGCCTTCTTCAGCCCGCCGCCGGTCTCCAGTAGTTCGCCGCGCTCGTCCGATATGACGATGTCCGGCTCGCGCCCGCGCGCCGCCAGATGCGCCTCCAGCCGGTCAGCGAACCAGTGGACGTTGACCACCGCGTGCTGGACCCCTGCCTCGGCCAGCCGGTCCAGCACGTGATCGATTAGCGCCTTGCCTGCGACCTCTACCAACGCCTTTGGCCGGTCGTCGGTCAGGGGTCGCATGCGGGTGCCGAGGCCTGCGGCCAGCACCATGGCGGTGTGCGGAACGGTCATCGGCGCACCTCGTCCGGCACATGGCGGGTGAACCAGTCGGCGACAGGCTGCAGGCCGGGCTTGTTCAGATTGGCGTTCAGGTGCGCCCACATGCGGGGCATGAAGGCGCGGTATTTCGGCTTGCCGTCGCGCGACACCAGCCGGGCGAAGACGCCCAGGATGCGCGCCTCGTTCAGCGCGGCCAGACCGGCGTAGTCGGTCATGAAGGCCTCGCGGTCGGTGTCGGGCCGAAGGGCGAAATAGTGGTCCAGCGCCAGCGCCTCCAGGGCAGGCGCCACGTCGCGACGGGCGTCCTGCAACAGGGAATGCAGATCCCACGACGGATGCGCCTTCACCGCGTCCTGAAAGTCGATCAGTCCGACCGAGGCACCGCCGGTCTTTCCGTCCAGGCGGATCAGATTCTCGGCGTGATAGTCGCGATGCGCCATGACGGTCGCGCCCGTCTCGCCCGCCGCCGTGACGGGCGCCCAGACCTCGGTCCATTCCGCGCGCGCGGCGTCGCCAAAGCTCAGACGCGGCTCCAGCCTGGGCAGCCAGTCGACGAACAGATCCGCTCCGCCCTGCAGTGCGGTCTGGTCATAGGTCAGCAGCGGCCAGTCGCCCGCCGCGCCGCTCAGGACGGTCGGCGTCGGGGCCGCATGCAGGGTCGCCAGCGCCTCGACGGCGGCGCGATACAGGGGCGCGGCCTCGGCGCCGTCGGCGATGACGTTGGCGAACAGGGCGTCGCCGAAATCCTCGATCACGGCCAGGCCGTTCGGCGCGTCGACGGCGACGATGTCGGGCGCCGACAGGCCCAGCGACTTCAGGTGGGCGGCGACGGCGGCGAAGGCCTCGATCCGGCCGGCCGACAGGCGAGCGACGGCGTTCCAGCCGCTCTCGCGGCGCTGCTGCGGCGTCCAGGCGGGATCGCACGGCGGGCTTTCGGCTGTGGGGGCCTGGTCCATCAGCATCAGCGTCGCGCCGGACGGTGTCGTCAGCCGCTCGTACCGGCGCGTCGAGGCGTCGCCCGGCAGCGGGGCGCGGACGGCATCCGCCAGATCGGCGGCCTTCAGGAAATCGAGACGGAGGGTTTCGCGGTCAGACATGCAGGTCCTTGATCTTCGCTTCCCACGAGCCTGCGCCAGAAACGGTCGCAGCTCTGCCAGAAAGAGCCCGGTCGCCGCCCTCGCGGAGGGCGGCTGCCTGAGGGCCAGGCTCGGATAGTTCGATCACCAGCCGATCCGGCCCGACCATGGCGCCCGGATCGTCGCCCAGCCGTTCGGGCCATTCGATCAGGGCGCAGCCGGCCTCCAGCGCCTCGTCCAGCCCGATCTCGAACGCCTCGTCCGGGCGGGTCAGCCGATAGAGGTCGAAATGGGCGACCGGCGGGTCGCTCTCGTAGAACTGGACCAGGGTGAAGGTCGGCGAGGGCACATCCTCGTCCGGCGTGGTCAGGGCGCGGATCAGGGCGCGGGCCAGCGTCGACTTGCCCATGCCCAGCGGCCCGTACAGCAGCACCGCCTCGCCGGGTTCCAGCAGGGGCGCGATGGCGGCGCCCAGTCGGCCGGTGGCCTCGGCGTCCGGAAGCGAAACCGTCGTCATGCGAACTCCGCGTCCGGCTGGGACGCCAGAACCCGCTCGACATAGGCCTTGAGCGCATAGGTCGCTCGCGCCGCATCGGTATCCAGCCGCGACGGCGGAATGGTCGGTCCGACCTTCAGCTGGAAGTCGCGGCCCTTCTTGTTCAGCAGTTCGTGGAACAGGGTCACGTCGCGCAGTTCCTGCGAGATCTTGTCGAACAGGTGGAACAACCGGCTGGTCGGTCCGGTGACATGGATCGGCACGACCGGCGCGTCGTATTTGCGCGCCAGCGAGGCCGCCGTCGGCGCCCATTCGGGATCGGTCAGGGCGCCGTCGCTGCCCACACGGGCCAGCCGACCGGCCGGGAACATGACGACGCAGCGCTCGGCCTCGAACGCTTTCTTCGCCGCCTGCAGGGTGGCGCGGGTTTTCTCGCGGGTGCGCTTGTCGACCACCCATTCCACCGGGATCACCGCCTCGCCCAGCCGGGGCGAGACGCGCAGGGCGTCGGCGTTGGCGAAATAGATGGCGTCGTCCCGGCGCGCGCGGATGGCGTCGTGCACGGCGATGCCGTCGGCGATGCCGGTCGGGTGGTTGGCCACGACGATGCAGCGGCCACGGGCCGGAATCCGCTCAGGGTTCAGGGTGCTGACCGACAGGGCCAGCAGGTCGGACACATACTCCAGCGCCGCCGCCCCGGGCAGGGGGGCGATGGCGTCGGCCATGGCCCGCGCCTCGCCATAGCCCAGCAGGCCGTACAGCGCCGGACGCACCAGCGGCCAGGCGGCTGAGCCCGTCAGGCGCGGCGCGCGCTCGGCGATCAGCACGTCGACGATGTGATCGGCGGACCTGAGGGATGTCATGGCCAGAGCGGGCGATTCCTGCATGCGACAACGCTTGTCGCCGGTCCCGCGCGAGGCGGCAAGCCGGACCGGCGATCCACACGTCTTTGCCGCGCGGCCGAGGCGGTGCTACGCCTTCGCCCAGCTTGATTGAATGACTGCAAGGGATCGTTTCATGCGCCGACTTCCCCACCTGCTTTCCGGCCTCAGCGCCGCCGCCCTGCTGAGCTGCGCGGCCCTGCCGGCGCTGGCCGAGGCCGCGCCCGCCTCCGTCGCCGCCCAGCCCACCGCCGACGCCTTCACCTATCGCGACATGATCTCGGCCAACCGGCTGGGCGATCCTCAGGTGTCGCCGGACGGCAAATGGGTGGTCTATTCGGTGACCACGACCGACGTGGCCGCCAACCGCCGCGCGGGCGCGCTCTATCTGCTCAGCCTGGATGGCGAGGGCGAGCCGCAGCGTCTGGCGATCAACGAGGGCGGCGCCAACACCGCCCGCTGGGGCGCCGACGGCCAGCTGTATTTCCTCTCAAGTCGCTCGGGCTCCAGCCAGGTCTGGGTCTCGGCCGACCAGGGCGCGACGGCGACCCAGGTGACCGACCTGCCGACCGACGTGAACGCTTACCGGGTCAACGCCGCCGGAGACGCCGTGGCCGTGTCGCTGGCCGTCTATCCGGACGCGGCGGATCTGACCGCCTCGGTCGCGGGGGCCAAGGCCGAGGGCGAGAAGAAGGCCACCGGCCAGGTCTATGACCGCATGTTCGTGCGCCACTGGGACACCTGGAACGACCACACCCAGAACCACCTGTTCGTCCAGTCGATCGGCGCGGACGGCAAGGCGGCGGGCGATCCGGTTTGGGTGACCAAAGGCTTCGATGGCGACACCCCGTCCAAGCCATTCGGCGACGAGGGCGAGTTCACCTTCGCGCCCGATGGCCGGTCGCTGGTCTTCTCGGCGCGCCAGGCGGGAAACAGTGAGCCATGGAGCACCAATTTCGACCTGTATTCGGTCGCCGTCGACGCTCCGGGCCAGCTGACCAATCTGACCGACGACAACGACGCCTGGGACACCGGCCCGGTCTTCTCGCCGGACGGCAGGACGCTGGCCTATCGCGCCATGGCCCGGCCGGGGTTCGAGGCGGACAAGTTCGCCATCTTCCTGCGTGACGTGGCCACCGGCCAGACCCGCCAGATCGCCGCCAACTGGGACCGCTCGGCCGACACCCTGCAATGGTCGAAGGACGGGAACACGCTTTACACGACGGCCGGCGACGTGGGTCAGACGAAGCTGTTCGCCATCGACACGCGCAACGGCGCCGTGGTCCCGATCACTGGCGAGGGTCACGTTTCGGCCTTCGCCCAGACGCCGTCCGGCTTCGTCTTCGCCCAGGACACCCTGACCCGGCCCAGCGAGCTGTTCGTCAAGACGTTCCGCGGTCGCGAAACGCCGCGCCGGATCACCAATGTGAACCCGCAACTGGACGACAAAGCGTTCGGCGAGGCCGAGCAGTTCAGCTTCCCCGGCTGGAACAACGAGACGGTCCACGGCTATGTCATCAAGCCCGCCGGCTATGTCGAGGGCCGGAAATATCCGGTCGCCTTCCTGATCCACGGCGGGCCGCAGGGCTCGTTCGGCAACAGCTGGTCCTATCGCTGGAACCCCGGAACCTATGCGGGCGCCGGCTATGCGGTGGTGATGATCGATTTCCACGGCTCGACCGGCTACGGCCAGGGCTTCACCGACGCGATCAGCCAGCACTGGGGCGACCGCCCGCTGGAGGACCTGCAAAAGGGTTGGGCCTTCGCTCAGCAGAAATACGGCTTCCTGGACAGCCAGAACGCCTGCGCACTGGGCGCCTCCTACGGCGGCTACATGATCAACTGGATCGCGGGCCAGTGGCCGGACGCGTTCAAATGCCTGGTCAACCATGACGGCGTCTTCGACATCCGCGGCATGGGCTATGCGACCGAGGAGCTGTGGTTCACCGAGTGGGAATACGGCGGCACGCCTTGGGAAAACCCCGAGGGCTACGAGCGCTTCAACCCCGTTCACCACGTCGACAAGTGGAAGACGCCGATGATGGTGGTCCAGGGCGACCTGGACTTCCGCATCCCCACCGCTCAGGGCCTGTCCACCTTCACCGCCCTGCAACGGCGCGGGATCGAGAGCCGTCTGGTGGTCTTCCCGAACGAGAACCACTGGGTGCTGAAGCCCGCCAACAGCCTGCAATGGCATGACGAGGTGTTCGGCTGGCTGGACAAGCATATCGGCCGCTGATTGCGGCCGATCTAACGCTTTTTGGGGCCGCTGATCGCGGCGGATACGACAAAGGGCGCGGTCGACGACCGCGCCCCTTTTCAATTCGGCTGAAATTCAGGCGATCATCGCGCCGCCATCGACTGGCTGAGGTGCAGATAGCGGGCGTGCTCGCGCTCGGTCATGCAGCGCGGCGTGGACCAGGTCTGGCCCAGGTCCTTGGCCGCCAAGGCCTCGCGGGCGGTGATATAGACCGGCGCTTGGCCGTATTCGCGCGCGAAACTGCTGCGGGTGGCCGCGTCGGTGGCGCAGATCATCACCGCGCGCTGCGACGACGGGGTCGCCTGACTGTCGGCCGCCACGGCGGGCAGGGTCAGGCTGGAGGCCGCCAGGGCCAGGGCCGTCAGGGCTGCAATGCGCATTCAATATCCTCCCAAGGCCGGAAACCGCTCCGATCACGGAGAGCATCATGCGCCGAAAGCGTCCATTGTAAAGAAATAATGACAAACTCAAGAATGAAGTGTGACGGACTGGCGTTCTGACTTCTTTGTCCGTCCGCGATGGCGCCGAACGGCGATTTCATGCGTTGCAGCCCTTCACGGAGGCGTGTTTGGCGCAATCTCACGGACGATTTCCAGACTGGCGGGGCCTGTGGGCCCGTCGTCACGAAGCCCTGGCCACGGTCGGCGGGCGGGCGCGGACTTGGCGCGACGACGTCCGGGCGAACGATCCGGTCTGGCGCGCCTTTGTCGCTCCCGGCCCGGCCGAGAAATGGGCCGCGGGCCTGACCCTGCTGATCGTCGCGGCGGTCGTCCTGTTCCTGATCCTGTTCGACTGGAACTGGCTGCGCGGGCCGATCGGCCGCTGGGCGTCCCAGAAATATGACCGCGAGATCGCCATCAACGGCGACCTGGACGTCCATCTGTTCAGCTGGACGCCGTCCGTCATCGTCAACGACCTGAAGATCGGCGGGCCCGACTGGGCGCGTCAGGCGGACACGGCGCGGGTGGGCCAGGTGGAGGGTCAGGTCCGGCTGCGCAAACTGTTCGCCGGCCAGGTCGAGCTGCCCCTGCTGGCCTTCACCCGACCCGAGGTGGTCCTGATCGCCGACAAACAGGGTCGACGCAGCTGGGACCTGAACCCGAATGCGCCGGACACGGGCGAGGGCATGAAGTTGCCGCCGATCCAGCGGCTGATTATCCGCGACGGCAAGCTGTCGCTGGACGAGCAGCGGCGCGGCATGACGCTGGAGGCGGCGGTCACCGCGCGCGAGGCCCTGTCGCCCGACGATGGCCAAAGCGGCTTCCTGCTGGACGGACGCGGCACATTGAACGGCGCGCCGCTGACGGTGCGGGTCGAGGGCGGGCCGTTCCTGAACATCCGGCGCGACCGGCCCTATCGGTTCGAGGCCGAGGTCAACGGCGCCCGCTCGCGGCTGGTCGCCGACGGCGCCATCACCCGGCCCTTCGACCTGGGCCGGTTCCAGGCGACGCTGAGCCTGCAAGGCCAGGATCTGTCGGACCTCTATGTGCTGACCGGCATCACCACGCCCAATACGCCGCCCTATCGCCTGTCGGGCGCCCTGACGCGCGACGGCTCGCGCTGGACGTTCAACGACTTTTCGGGCCGCGTCGGCTCATCCGACCTGTCGGGCGACCTCAGCGTCGATCGCGTGAATGACCGGCTGCGGGTCGAGGCGGCGCTGGCGTCGCGACGGCTGGATCTGGACGACCTGCTGACCGTGCTGGGCGGCCAGCCGCGCGTCAGCGGCGGAGGCGAGGACACGACCGTCACCTCGGGTGTGCCCGGCCGCCTGTTGCCCGACGCCCCGCTGCAGGTCGAGCGCCTGCGCACCATGGATGGCGTGCTCAGCTATCGCGCCGCCTCGGTCAAGGCGAACGATCTGGACATCCGGGCCGTGCGCCTGGGCGCCGACCTGAACGGCGGGGTGCTGAAGCTGGACCCCGTCAGCTTCGCCTTCAATCGTGGCGAGCTGAACGGCACGGCCCGCATCGATGCGCGCAAGGATACGCCCTACAGCACCATCGATTTCCGCCTGTCCGGCTATCCGCTGGAATCGATCATTCCGGCCCGCAACGGCGCGCCGACCGTGACGGGCCGGGCGCTGGGCCGGGCGCGACTGGAAGGGCCAGGCGCCTCGATCCACGATTTCGCCGCCGCCTCCAAGGGCACGATCAGCCTGGTCGTGCCGCAGGGCCAGATGCGCGCCGCCTTCGCCGAACTGCTGGGCATCAATGTCGGCGCCGGCCTGGCCAAGCTGCTGTCCGGCGATGCGTCGACCACGCCGATCCGCTGCGCCGTGGCGGACTTCAAGGTGGCGGGCGGCACGGCCCGAGCCGACACCTTCGTCATCGACACCGGCGTGGTCCTGGCCAAGGGCGAGGGCGTCATCGACCTGGGCGCCGAAACGATGAATCTGAGGATCGACGGCGAGACCAAGCAGCCGCGACTGCTGCGCGTCTGGGCCCCGATCACCGTTCAGGGGCCGCTGGTGGCGCCGAAGCTGGGCGTCGACACCGGCGCGGTCGTGGCCCAGGGCGGACTGACGGCCCTGGTCGGCGCGCTGGTCGGTCCGCTGGCCGCCATCCTGCCGTTCATCGATCCGGGCCTGGCCGAAGACGCCGACTGTGGCGCCCTGATCGCTTCGGCGCGATAGGGCGGGCGTCCGGGGCTGGCGCCGGGCGTATCTTTGGGCTGTGGTCTCCGCATGAGGACGGAACGGATCGGCATGACGCGACGTGGAGTGATCGCCCCCGCCCTGGGGACGTTGATGGCGGCCTGCTCGCCGCTGGGCCTGCTGAACAGCCTGGGCCCGCGCGACGGCGGCGCGCGGCGCGTGTCGCGTGACCTGTCCTATGGCGATCATCCGCGCCAGCGGTTCGACCTCTATGCGCCGGATGGTCCGGGGCCGTGGCCGGTGCTGGTCTTCTTCTACGGCGGCAATTGGGACAGCGGAGAGCGCGGCCTGTACGCCTGGGCCGCCCAGGCGCTGGCGGCGCGCGGCTTCGTCGTCGCCGTGCCCGACTATCGGCTGGTCCCCGAGGCGCATTTCCCCGCCTTCGTCCAGGACGCCGCCCGCGCCACCGCGCGCGTGGGCCATGTCGCGCGGGATCATGGCGGCGATCCCGGCCGACTGGGCGTGATCGGCCATTCGGCCGGCGCCTATCTGGCCATGATGATCGCGCTGGATCGCCGCTATATGACCGCGGCGGGCGCGCCCGACCTGATCCGCGCCGCGGCCGGTCTGGCCGGCCCCTATGATTTCCCGCCCCAGGATTTTCCCTCGACCCGCGCCGCCTTCGGTCAGGAGCGCAACGCCACCTTGACCCAGCCGGTCGCCTTCGTCCGTCGCGACGCGCCGCCGATCTGGCTGGGCCACGGCACGGCGGACACCGTGGTGCATGACGAGGATTCCATCCTGCTGGATCGCGGGCTGCGGTCGGCGGGCGCGTCCTCGACCCTGACGCTCTATGACGGCCTGAACCATGTCGACATGGTCACGGCCCTGTCGCCCCTGTTCCGGGGCAAGGCGCCGGTGCTGGACGACGTCACCCGCTTCTTCCAGGGCGCCCTGACCCGACCCGTCTCGCCAATGTCATGAGTTTTCGCTAGAGGAGGCCATGACAGAAACGATGAACGCCACGGCGGCGCTGGACCGCCTCGAAACCCTCTACAATCAATCGGTCGCCAACCTGCGGGCTGCGGTGCGCGACTTCCTGGCCAACGGAAACCGGGTCGATCCCGCCGCGCGGGCCGACGGCCTGTTCGCCTATCCCGAGCTGCGGGTCCGCTGGACCGGCGACCGCCCCGCGAACCTTGAGCCGCGCGCCTACGCCCGCCTGTCGAAACAGGGGACCTACGTCACCACCATCACCCGGCCCGACCTGTTCCGACCCTATCTGATCGAACAGCTGGGCCTGCTGGAACAGGATTACGGCGCGACGTTCGAGGTCGCGCCCTCGCGTCAGGAAATCCCCTTCCCCTATGTGCTGGACGGGTCCGACGTGACCCTGGACCGGACCATGACGGCGGCCATCGCGCGCTGGTTCCCGACCACCGACCTGGCCCATATCGGGGATGAGATCGCCGACGGCCTGTTCGATCCGGCCGAGGATTTCCCGCTGTCGCATTTCGACGGCCTGCGCACCGACTTCTCGCTGGCGCGGCTGCGGCACTACACCGGCACGCCGGTCGAGGACGTGCAGTCCTACATCCTGTTCACCAACTACAATCGCTACATCGACGAGTTCGTGCGCTGGGCGACCGAGCAGTTGGCCGATCCCGACAGCCGGTATGAAAGCCTGGTCTGCGCCGGCGGCGTGGTCATCACCCGCGACACGCCGAACCCGGAACGCGCCATCCAGGACTCGGCCTGGCGCAAGCACCAGATGCCCGCCTATCACCTGACTGCGCCGGACGGGCAGGGGATCACCGTCGTCAACATCGGCGTCGGCCCGTCGAACGCCAAGACCATCACCGACCACCTGGCGGTGCTGCGGCCCCACGTCTGGATGATGATCGGCCACTGCGGCGGTCTGCGTGACAGTCAGACCATCGGCGACTATGTCCTGGCCCACGCCTATCTGCGCGACGACCATGTGCTGGACGCCGTCCTGCCGGCCGACATTCCGATCCCCTCGATCGCCGAGGTGCAGCGCGCCCTTTACGACGCGACCAAGTCGGTCAGCGGCATGCCGGGCGAAGAGGTCAAGCGCCGCCTGCGCACCGGCACCGTCGTCACCACCGACGACCGAAACTGGGAGCTGCGCTATTCCAAGTCGGCCCTGCGCTTCAACCAGAGCCGGGCCGTCGCCATCGACATGGAAAGCGCCACCATCGCAGCGCAGGGCTATCGCTTCCGCGTGCCCTACGGGACGTTGCTGTGCGTTTCCGACAAGCCGCTGCACGGCGAGATCAAGCTGCCCGGCCAGGCCAACCGCTTCTACGAAGGCTCGATCTCGGAGCACCTGCAGATCGGCATTGCGGCGGTCGATCTGCTGCGGGACGAAGGCGCGCGCCTGCACTCGCGCAAGCTGCGCGCCTTCGACGAGCCTCCGCTTCGATAAAGTACTTTACATCACAAAGTGAAATGAGCATAAGGCGGCAGTGGCGCGAACGCGCGGCTGTCGCCGACGCCGTTCCGCTGGAAGGGAACGCGATCATGTCCGACATTCACACCGACCCTCAGGCCGACATCGCCTGGATGCGAAACCTGGCCCAGGAAGGCGCCGATGCGCCGTTCAAGGGCGGATCCATCCTGTTCGCGGCGGGCCTTGTGTTCGGCGCCGCCAGTCTGATGCAGTGGGCGATGGCGACGAACCTCTTTCCGATGTCGCCGCTGGCCGCGCCGATCCTGTGGCTGGGAACGGTGGCGGTCTTCCTGCTGATCGTCTTCACCCGTTCGGCCCGGATGCGGGGCGGTCCCGTCACCGCCGCCAACCGCGCCAGCGGGGCGGTGTGGAGCGCGGTCGGCTGGGGCGTCTTCGCCTTCTGCGCCGCTGTCGCCGCCGTCGGGGCGCGGCTGCAAAGCGGCGAGATCGTCGCCGCCATGATCCCGTCGGGCGTGCTGGTGCTGTACGGCATGGGCTGGGCGGTGACGGCGGCCATGCACCGCTCGCGCCTGCTGGGCGGGCTGGCCGCAGCCTCCTTCGTCGCCGCGCCCCTGCTGGGCCTGCTCAGCGGCGATGCGCGCCAGCTACTGGCCTATGCGGCGGCCCTGTTCCTGCTGGCGGCCGCGCCGGGCTGGGTGATGATGCGCCGGGCGCGTCAGGCGGCCTCGGCATGAGCGAGGCCTTCGACATCGGCCGCATCGACGAGGTCATTCACGGCCGGATGCGGCTGGGGATCATGGCGACCCTGTCGGGGGTCGAGGCGGTCGACTTCAACACGCTTAAGGCCCGGCTTCAGGCCACGGACGGCAATCTGTCGGTCCATCTGCGCAAGCTGGAGGAGGCCGGCTTTGTCGAACTCGCCAAGACCATCGAGGGGCGCAAACCCGTCACCCGCGCCCGCATGACGGCGGCCGGACGCCGGGCCTTCATCGACTATCTGGACGCCATGGCCCGGCTGGCCCCGCCCGCGTGACAGCCGGATAGCGAGACGCGAAGCGGCGGGCTAAGACAGCGGCATGACCGACCGGCTGCACCGCTTCGACGCCCTCGATAATTTCCGCGACTACGGCGACTACGCCACGGCGGCGGGCCGCCGCGTCCGGGCCGGACGGCTGTTCCGCTCGGCCCACCACGCCCGGGTCAGCGACACCGATCTGGCGCGGCTTGGCGCGTTGGATCTGGGCGTGGTGGTCGATCTGCGGCGGCCGGGCGAACGCCGGGACCAGCCGTCCCGTCGCCATCCCGCCTTCACCGGCACGGTGATCGAAAGCGCTCATGACGACGGGGCCGAGGCGCCGCACATCACCTTCCTGAAGTCCGCCGAACTGACCGAGGGTTCGGCCCGGCGCTTCATGACCGACACCTATGCGCGCCTGCCGTTCGACCCGGCCCACCTGGATCTGTTCAGTCGCTATTTCCAGGCCCTGGGAGGGGACGACGACCGCCCCGTGCTGATCCACTGCGCGGCGGGCAAGGACCGCACCGGCTTCCTGGCGGCTATGACCCACCACCTGCTGGGCGTCGGTCGCGACGATCTGCTGGACGACTATCTGCTGACCAACACCGCGGTGAATCTGGAGGGGCGCGCCCCTGACATCGCCCGCAAGCTGGAGGCGATGACCGGTCGTCAGGCGTCCCACGCGGCGGTGGTCGCCTTCCTGGGGGTTGAGCCGGGCTTTCTGGACGCCGCCTTCGCCGCCATCGACGCGCGGCACGGTTCGCTGGACGCCTATCTGGAGCAGGCGCTGGGGGTGGACGGGCCCTTGCGCGATCGCATCGGCGAGCGGCTGTCGGCGTGACGGCGGCGCTGACGCATCGGGTCTATCGCGACCGGCCGTGGTGTGACCCGCTGGCCGTGGCGACGGGGCTGCGCGACGCGCCGGGCGTCGTCGCCCTGATCTCCGATGGCGGCGCGACCGGCCGCTGGTCGCACGTCGCGGCTTGTCCCGACGCCATCCACGTCGCGCCCGCCGACATGGACCGGCCGTTCCAGGCCCTGCGCGATCCGGTCTGGGGCGAAGGGGTGGTGGGCCTGGCCTCCTACGATCTGGGCGCGCGGCCCGCGACCGGGACGCGAGAGACGGTCTGGCCCGACCTGATGCTGGCCCGCTATCCGGCCATGCTCAGCTTCGATCATCACGCGCTGCAGGTGCGCGTCACCGGCCTGGGGGCCGACGCCGTCGGGACCCAGGCGGCCGCCGATCGGGCCGAAGCCTGGCTGGCCCAGGCCGTCGAGAGTCCTGCGCCGCCCCCGCCCGCTAACGCCTTTGCGCCCCAGGCCCCGGACGCCGCCTATCGGTCCGCCGTCGCCGACGTGGTGCGCCGCATCGGCGAGGGCGAACTGTTCCAGGCCAATATCGCCCGCGCCTGGGCGGGGGTGCTGAACCCCGGCGCCGATCCGTTCGACGTGTTCCGACGGCTGGCCGATCGCGCCTCGGCTTACGGCGCCTTCTGGCGGCTGGGCGACCGGGCGTTGGTGTCCAACTCGCCCGAACTGTTCCTGTCCTTCGATCCCGCCGACCGGCGGATCGAGACCCGCCCGATCAAGGGCACGCGCCCGCGCCGCGCCGACCCGGCCCAGGATCGGGCCGAGGCCGAGGCCCTGAGCGCCAGCGCCAAGGACAGAGCCGAAAACCTGATGATCGTGGATCTGATGCGCAACGACCTGTCGCGGGTCTGCACGCCGGGGTCGGTGCGGACCGAGCAGTTGTTCACAGTGGACAGCCTGCCGACGGTGCATCACCTGGTCTCGACCGTCAGCGGCCGGGTGCGCGACGGCGCGGGGCCGGCCGACATGCTGGAGGCGGCCTTCCCCCCCGGCTCGATCACCGGCGCGCCCAAGCATCAGGCGATGAAGGTGATCGCCGGGCATGAGCCGCCGCGCGGCCCGTGGTGCGGCTCGCTGTTCCTGATCGGAGAGGGCGGGGCGCTGGCCAGTTCGGTGCTGATCCGCACGGCTGACTTCGGGCTGCAGGACGGGGTCTGGCGCTGGCGCGCCCTGGCCGGCGCCGGCATCGTCGCCGACAGCGATCCTGCGGCGGAACTGGCCGAGACCGACGCCAAGATCCGGGCGCTGAGAGAGGCCCTGGTCGGCTGACGATCAGCAGTCGCTGCAGGCGATCTTGGAGACGGTCCGCGGCCGCAGATAGTAGGTCTGCTTGAACCGGGTCATGTCCGGCATGATGAAGTCCACCGGCGAATTAAAGTCATAGGCCGTCTCGGACATGATCAGGCTTTCGCCCTTGTCGATCACGTCGGCGGGGACCACGACGGTGTCGCCCTTCTTGCGGACGGTGGTGTTCGAGCCCTTGGCGCGGGTCCAGTCGATGCGGGCCACGCCCTTGTCATCGCGCGTGACGCTGCTGACCCGGGTCGACAGGGCGGCGCCGGAATAGGGTTTCATGATGATCGGGCCGGCGGCGAAGATGTCGTCGAGCTGGTCGGCCTTGATGTCGGTGGTGCGGGCGACGATGTCGGCCACGGTCGAGGCGACATGCCCCATCCGCTTGTGCGCCATATAGGCCTGGCAGAATTCGCACATGCCGAAATACAGCACGATCATCACCGGTGCGATCAGGGCGAACTCGACCGCCGCCACGCCGTCGCGATCGGCCGCCCACGCCATGAGGCTGAACCGCCGCCGCATCAGAAGGGCTCGTTGCGGAAGGTGGTGGCCGCCATCAGCACCGCCTCGCCGTTCGTCGTGCGGGCGATCATCTGCTGCATCATCGGCGTCATGACCGGGTGCTTGTACCAGACCCGCACCAGCATCAGGCTGGCCGCCGCGCCGTTGCTGTAATCCATGTCGCCCTGGTTCAGCGTGCCGCCGCCGGCCAGCGGATCGGCCGGCTCGGGCGTGCGGAACTGGACGATTTCGCGCACATCGACATAGGCGCGGGTTTCGCAGTCGGCGGCGAAGATGGTCATCCGGTCGCACATCTGGGCCTTGAACTCGGTCGGAGTATAGCCCAGGCGCGCCGCCTCGCCGGTGCGCACCTTGCGGCTGGTCTGCATGACCGCACTTTCCAGCGTCGAATCCAGGGTGAAGATCAGCCCCACTTCCAGCAGGGCGAACAGCATGAAGAAGAAGGGCGCCGCGACCATGGCGAACTCGACGGCGGCGGAACCTTCCCGCGACCGTTTCGATCGTTCAGGGCCGCGCCGGGCGCCCATGGCCGGTCAGTTCGCCCCGGCCGAGGCCGCGCCGCCGGGCGAGCGCACCGATGGCGAGCAGGACGAACCGCACGCCATGTCGGTTACGGCCTGACCGCCGCGCCACATGCGCACGCTGCCGGTCGATCCGGCGGTGACGACGATCTGGTTCTGGAAGACGGTGCGGCCGATGGCGTCGACGGCGACCACCTCGGTCACGCCATAGCCCTTGCCGGTGATGAACAGGGTGTTGGCGTCCACCACGGTGACGTCCGCGATCTCGGGGTTGCCGACGATCACCGACCCCGCCGGCGCGCGCAGCTGCACCCGCGTCGAACGGTCGATCTCGACGTTCAGCGGCCGGGACTGCGCCTGCGCCTGACCGACCGCGATCACGGCCGTCGAGGCGAGGATGACGGAAAGAAGGGAAAGCCTGTTCATGGGTCGCGACCTTGGACATGGGCGCGCGATGCGCCCCCGCGTGACTCATAAGGTGAGGGTGAAACCTCAACAAAGGCTAAAGCCGCTCAGGCGCGGCTTTGAACAGGTAAATACAGTAAATATTCCAGTAACCACGAATGTTCGATGCGGCCTGCTTCGCTTTACCTGTATTTAATCACATCGGCCCCAAGGTCGTTTCGTGAATGGGGGTCAGGCGGGCAAAACCGATGACCCTGGTGATGGGTAAGTCTTTTGCTCGCTGCAACTGAAGGAGTGTCTCCAATGAAGAATTTCGTCTCGCGTTTCATCAAGGATGAATCGGGCGCCACGGCCATCGAATACGGCCTGATCGCCGCCCTGATCGCCGTCGTGCTGATCACCGCGCTCAGCACCCTGGGCGGTAACCTGAAGGACAAGTTCACCAAGGTTTCGGACGAAGTCGCCAAGGACCGCGGCTAAGTCGAACCGACGTCTTGAAACGGCAGGGGCCGGAGCGGAAACGCTCCGGCCCCTTCTGCTTTGGGCGTCAGGAAAGACAGCCTTAACGGACGGCGGCGCAACGTGTGCGCATGACCGCGCTGATCCTGCTCCTGCTGGCCGTCCTGCCCGCCCTGACCATCGTCGCGGCGTTGAACGACCTGACGACGATGAAGATTCCCAACTGGATTTCCGTCGCCCTGTTCGCCGGCTTTTTTCCGGCCGCCCTGGCGGTGGGCCTGCCGCTGCCGGACCTGGGGCTGCATCTGGCGGTGTTCGCCGGCGCCCTGGTCGCGGGCATGGCCATGTTCGCCCTGCGCTGGATCGGCGGCGGGGACGCCAAGCTGATCGCCGCATCGGCCCTGTGGTTCGGACCCGGCGGCATCGCGATGTTCCTGTTGGCGGTCGGGCTGCTGGGCGGCTTCTTCTGCCTGGCGCTGATCATGACCCGGCGTTACGCGCCGCTGTTCGTCGGGGCGTCGCCCGCCTGGGTCGTGCGGTTGATGGAGCCCAAGGGCGACATCCCCTACGGCGTCGCCATCGCGGCCGGGGCGCTGGCCGCCTTTCCCGACAGCCCTCTGGTCCTGCTGTTCATCGGCGGCTGAGCGTGCGCCTGGCCGTTTAGGCCCGCGTTAACCCGTGCGCTTCATGGTCGTTAACGGTAGGGGGCCGGAAGAAGGTTTCCGCACGCTCGCGCCTGCCGGAGACTGTCGATGAAGCCCGCCCGTATCGTCGTCATCTGTATCGCCGCCGTCGCCGCGATCGGCCTGGCCCTGGTGGTCAGGGCGATGGGGTCGTCGGGTCAGGCCGTCTCGACCGCCGCCGCCGCGCCCGCGCCGGTGATGGCCAAGGTGCTGGTCGCCGCTGCGGACCTGCCGCCCGGCAAGCGCCTGTCCGAGTCCGACCTGACCTGGAAGGATTGGCCGGTCGACCAAGTCAATCCGGCCTTCGTCACCGACGGCTCCACCCCGCTGCCCGCTGTCGAGGCCAAACCCGCCGACGAGGACAAGGCCAAGGACGCCGAGGCTGCTCCCCAAGCCGCGCCAAAGGGCGCCGTCGCCCGCGTCACGCGCGCCGCCAACGATCTGGCGACCGGCGGGGCCAAGGCCGACTTCGTCGGCGCCGTCGTCCGCGAAGCCATCCTGGCCGGCGAGCCCATCGTCGCGCGCAAGATCGTCCGCGCCGGCGAGGGCGGCTTCATGGCCGCCTATCTGGAGCCGGGCATGCGCGCCATGGCCATCCGCGTCACAGTCGAGACCGCCGCCGGCGGCTTCATCCTGCCGGGCGACCGGGTCGACCTGGTGCTGACGCGCGAGACCAACCTGGGGAACATGGCCACGGCCGACGCCCAGCGGTCGAAATTCACCTCGGCCACCGTGCTGCAGAACATCAAGATCCTGGCCATCGACCAGACGACGCGCGCCGCCGACGACGCCAACACCGTGGTCGGCGCCACCGCCACCCTGGAGCTGGGCCCGCGCGACGCCGAGGCCCTGGCCGCCGCCCGGTCCGAGGGCGAGCTCAGCCTGGTGCTCCGCTCCTACGCCGACTCCATGGGTCCGTCCGGCCGTGTCGCCAGCCAGGCCGGCCGCACCCAGCAGGCCAGCACGGTCCGCGTCTATCGCGGGGACGCCCCGGAAGTGGTGGTGGTCCAGTGAGGAAGCCGCCGATGAAGCGCCTGATCGCCCTGTCGCTGACCGCCCTGATGGCTGTCTCCAGCGCCGCCGCCGCGCCGGTCGCGGCCCAGACCCGCGCCGCCGTCGCCATGGGCGCCCAGCCGCAACTGGTGAACCTGCCGCGTGGCCGCTCGTTCGCCGTCGATCTGCCGGGCGACGCGCGCGACGTGATCGTCTCCAACCCTGCCGTGGCCGAGGCCATGCTGCACTCGCCGCGCCGCATCACCGTCGTCGGCCTGGCCCCCGGCGAGACCGACGCCGTCTTCCTGGACGCCGACGGCCGCACCATCCTGACCCTGCGCGTGCGCGTCGACGCCGGCGTCTCGGCGCTTGAGGACACCCTGTCCCGCGTCGTGCCGGGCGGAACCGTCCGCGCCGAGGCGGTCAACGACAGCATCATCCTGACCGGCACGGTCGCCAGTCCGGCCGAGGCCGATCGCGCCCAGCAGGTCGCCCGCGCCTTCGTCTCGGCGCCGGAAAAGGTCATGAACATGATCAGCGTGACCGGTTCCGACCAGGTCACGCTGCGCGTCCGCGTCATCGAGGTTCAGCGCAACGTCATCAAGCAGCTGGGCTTCGACACCAACGCCGTGCTGGGCCAGATCGGCCAGACGCAGTTCCTGCTGGGCCAGGCGGCGACCTTCGGCGTCAACGGCGGCCTGCTGGGCGGCCTGACCGGCGGCTATTCTTTCGACAGCACCAAGAACTATCAGATGCAGCGCCCCTGCGTCGGCCCCGGCTGGCCCGCCGGCGCCCTGTGCCCGGTCACGGTGCGCGGCCCCAACGACGCATCCAACTGGGACACGGCGCAGCCCGGGACCGGCCCCGGTTCGGACGACCTGAACAAGGCCAACGCCACCATCAAGGCCTTTGAGCGTGTCGGCCTGGTCCGCACCCTGGCCGAGCCCAACCTGACCTCGGTCAACGGCGAGAACGCCAGCTTCCTGGCCGGCGGCGAGTTCCCGGTTCCGGTCGGCCGCGACCAGGACGGCAATATCCTGACCGAATACAAACCCTACGGCGTCAGCCTGGCGTTCCGCCCGGTCGTGCGCTCGGGCGGCAATATCTCGCTGCAGATCTCGACCGAGGTGTCCGAGCTGACGCCCGAGGGCGGTCTGACCTTGGGCGCCGGGACGGCCACGGCCATCTCCCTGCCGGGCCTGAACGTGCGCCGCGCCCAGACGACGGTCGAGGTCGCGTCCGGCGGCTCGATCATGATCGCCGGCCTGCTGCAGGAATCGACCCGCCAGAACCTGGATTCCTTTCCCGGCCTGATGACGGTGCCGATCCTGGGCTCGCTGTTCCGGTCGCGCGACTACATCTCGGGCGAGACCGAGCTGGTGGTGCTGGTCGAACCCTATCTGGTCAATCCGACCTCGCCCGACCGCATGCAGACCCCGGCCGATGGCCTGCGCATCGCCAACGACGCCCAGACCGTCCTGATGGGCCAGTTGAACCAGGTCTACGGCTCGCCCGCCCCCACCGCGCCCGGCGCCGGCTGGCAGGGCCCCGTCGGCTATGTGATCGAATGAGACCGGTGAGACAGCCCATGACCCGTCGACCCCTGCTCGCCCTGACCCCCGCCGCTTTCCTGGGCGC
>Ga0160473_100189_pt1 | contig 57636 bp, 56 predicted proteins | sample HID1975I_E11MG_FD_108217 | JGI IMG/M metagenome (GOLD analysis project Ga0160473, IMG submission 108217) | Enriched soil microbial communities from UW Madison campus, WI, USA - HID1975I_E11 MG | ecosystem: Environmental > Terrestrial > Soil > Unclassified | place: USA: Madison, Wisconsin... | reverse complement strand
CCGCACGCCGGTCTGCGCGCCTTGGGCCGCGGCCATGATGATGTTGGCGGGCCGCTCCTCGTCATGCGTCGCCTCGGCGATGGCGATCTGTTCGTCCTCGATCTTGTCGCCGAGCGGCAGTCCGCCGTCCCGGATGCGCGGATCGGGCATGATGAGCTTGGCCATCAGTACGCCGCCCGGCGCCGACATGAATGACGCCGCGAGGAGATATTCGATGCGGATGCCCATCGAGGCGTAGGCGGCCAGGATCGTGCCGGCGACGCCGGCCATGCCCGACGTCATCACCAGGAACACCTGCGCCGGCGTAAGGCCGGCAAGGTAGGGGCGGATCACCAGCGGCGATTCGCTCTGGCCGACAAAGATGTTGGCCGCGGCGCAGAGCGATTCGACCTTGGAGATGCCGATCACCTTTTCGATCGCGCCGCCGATCCAGCGGATCACGAATTGCATGATGCGCAGATGGTAGAGGATCGAGACCAGGGCGGCGAAGAACACGATCGTCGGCAACGCCGAGATGGCAAACGCCGTGCCGCCGATCGCCGGCGTGGCGATCGGCCCGAAGATGAAGTCGGTGCCGGCCTGCGCATAGCCGAGCAAGGCGGCGACCCCGCCCGCCATCCAGGCGACGGCACTTCGCCCCGCCGGCACGTAGAGAACGAGCACGGCGATGCCGGCCTGAAGCGCGAACGCCGCGCCGACGACGCGCGGGCGGATCGACTTGCGATCCGTCGACAAGGCGAACGCGACGGCGAGAATCAGGAGAATGCCGGCGAGGCCGGTGAGCAATCTGGTCAAAGGCTGTCCAACCCCGGCGAAACGCGTCCGATCGGCCGCAGCCGGCAGACAGACCGTGCCGCGCTGGAAGCGTCAAGCACCACAAGCTGAATTCCTTCCCGCGCTGCGGCAAAGCGGCTAGCAGTGTGGCATGGAAACCTCCCCTCAGCCGCGGCCATCGGCTCTCTCGCCCTCCCTGTTCCTGTTCGCCGTCTTCTATGGCGGGATGGTCTGCATTGCCGGCGTCCTCGGCAACAAGCAGGTGGCGATCGGGCCGATCACGGTCGAGGCCGGCATCTTCGCCTTCCTGCTGCTGGTCGTGGTGTCGAGTGCGGTAGCGGAACTGCACGGCCGGGCGGTCGCCAACCGACTCGTGCAGTTCGGCTTCGTGCCGCTGATCGCGTCGATGCTGCTGCTCATCGCGGTGCTGGCCTTGCCGGCGGCGCCGGACATGGCGCCGGATCGGCTCGGCGCGTTCCAGCTCGTGATGTCGTCGACACCGCGGATCTGGGCTTCCGGCATCGTCGCTTATGGTGTGTCGCAGGTTCTGAACGTGACGATCTTCACTGCGTTGCGGCGCGACGGCACCAAGCTTCTGTGGCTGCGGGCGGGGATTGCGGGCGTGCTCAGCCAGATCGTCGACACGCTGATCTTCATCACCATCGCCTTCTATGGCGTGTTCCCGATCGGCGGGCTGCTGATCGGCCAGATGATCGCCAAGGTGTCGCTGTCGATCGTGCTGGTCCCGTGGCTCGTCTATCTGTTCATCGGCATCGGCCGCCGGCTCGACGCACGCCGCTAGCTCTTTCGCAGGTGCGAACGCGCGGTTATGGCGCAGCCATGACCGCTCTCCACGATCCCGATCCCGCTCTCCTCGCCAAGGCGGAAACGCTGACCGAGGCGCTGCCCTACATGCAGCGCTTCGCCGGAGAGACCTTCGTCGTCAAATATGGCGGCCACGCCATGGGTGACGAGGAGACCGCGCATGACTTTGCGCAGGATGTCGCGCTCATGAAGGCGGTCGGCATCAATCCGATCGTGGTCCATGGAGGCGGCCCGCAGATCGGCGCGATGCTGAAGACGATGGGCGTCCAGTCCCAGTTCGTCGATGGCCTGCGCGTGACAGACGCGGCGACCGCGCGGGTGGCGGAGATGGTGCTGTCCGGTGACGTCAATCGCGCCATCGTCTCCTCGATCGCGAAGGCCGGCGGTCGCGCGGTCGGCATGTCGGGCAAGGACGGGCGGCTCGTCACGGTCGAGAAAGCCAGGCGGACACGGCGCAATCCGGACACCGGCGTGGAGGAGGAGATCGACCTCGGCTTCGTCGGGGAGCCGTGCGACATCGATCGTCGACTGCTCGATACGGTTTCCAAGGCCGGCATGATCCCGGTCGTCGCGCCGATCGGCGTGGGCGAGGATGGCGAGACCTACAACGTTAATGCCGACACCATGGCCGGCGCGATCGCCATCGCGACCGGCGCCGCCCGCCTGTTCCTGCTGACCGACGTCGCCGGCGTGCTCGACAAGCAGAAGCAGCTGCTGACCGATCTCACCCCGCGCGACATCGATGCGCTGCGCGCCGACGGCACGATCACCGGCGGGATGATCCCCAAGCTGGAAACGTGCGTCCATGCGGTCGAGGGCGGCGTCGAGGCGGCGGTGATCCTCGACGGCCGCGTGCCCCATGCCATGCTGCTCGAGGTGTTCACCCGCCGCGGCGCGGGTACGCTCGTCCGCGCAGATTGAAGATCAGAGCGGACGCCTCGCCGCTACCCGCTCGAACAGTGACAGACGAGCCGGCCGGTCAGGCCAATACTGCGTCCGTTGAACGGTGGCGCCGCCGATCGGACAATCGGTGTCGCAATTGAGATGGTGGACCAGCACGTCGTTGGTACCCCACATGTTTCCAGCAGGGTGAACAGCTAAAGGGCGCGGGCTCGATCCACCCGATAATCGTCATTCCGCCGCGAGCGCCTGATCGCGCTCGGCAGCCTGGCGGTTCCACATCTCGGCATAGGCACCGCCGCGCGCCATCAGCGAGCCGTGCGTGCCCCGCTCGATCACGCGGCCGCGGTCGAGCACGACGATCTCGTCGGCGTGAACCACGGTCGACAGGCGGTGGGCGATGATGATCGTGGTTCGCCGCGCCGCGACGGCATCGAGCGTGCCCTGGATCTCCGCCTCGGTCCGGCTGTCGAGCGCGCTGGTCGCTTCGTCCAGGATCAGCAGCGGCGGGTTCTTGAGCAGGGTGCGGGCGATCGCCACGCGCTGCTTTTCCCCGCCCGAGAGCTTCAGACCGCGTTCGCCGACCTTGGTGTTGTAGCCATCGGGCAGCGAGACGATGAAGTCGTGGATCGCCGCACCACGCGCCGCCGCCTCGACCTCGGCCTGGCTGGCACCGTCGCGGCCATAGGCGATGTTGTAGCCGATCGTGTCGTTGAACAGCACCGTATCCTGCGGGACGATGCCGATCGATGCGCGCAGCGACGTTTGGCTGACGCTGCGAATGTCCTGGTTGTCGATCAGGATGCGGCCGCCGGTGACGTCGTAGAAGCGGAACAGCAGGCGGGACAGGGTCGACTTGCCGGCACCGGACGGCCCGACCACGGCCAGCGTGCCGCCGGCCGGCACGGTCAGGTCGACACCGTGCAGGATCTGACGCTCCGGATCGTAGGCGAAGTCGACATGCTCGAACCGGACCGCACCACCCAGCGGCACCAGCGGCGGCGCCCGTGGTGCGTCGGTCACTTCCTCGGCGGTGTCGACGAGGCCGAACATCGCCTCCATGTCGATCAGGCCCTGGCGGATCTCGCGGTAGACCATGCCCAGGAAATCGAGCGGGCGGAAAAGCTGCGCCAGGAACGTGTTCACCAGCACGACGTCACCGATCGAGAACAGGCCGCGGCTCCAGCCCCAGACGCTGTAGATCATCGCGCCGACCATCATCAGGTTGGTGATGAACGCCTGGCCGATGTTCATCCAGGCGAGCGACGTCTCGACCTTCGTGGTGGTATCCACGAGCCGGGTCACGCTCTCGCCATAGCGGCGCTCCTCGACGCGTTCGGCGCCGAAATATTTGACCGTTTCGTAGTTCAGGAGCGAGTCGACGGCCTTCTGCGTGGCTTCGCTGTCGGCTGCCGTCCATTGCCGGCGCAGGTCGATCCGCCACTCGGTCATACGGCGGGTGAAGACGATGTAGACGGCGACCATCGCAATCGTCACGACGACCAGCGGCCAGCCAAACTTGACGAGGAAGATCACGCACACCGCGACCAGTTCGAAGATCGTCGGCGCAATGTTGAACAGCAGGAAATAGAGCATCGTGTCGATGCTCTTCGAGCCGCGCTCGATGACGCGGGTCAGCGCACCGGTGCGGCGTTCGAGATGGTAGCGCAACGACAGGCGGTGGAGGTGGGCGAACACCTCGATCGTCAGCCGGCGCGCGGCGTCCTGCCCGACGCGTTCGAAGATCGCGTTGCGCAGATTGTCGAACAGGGTGCCGGCGAAGCGCGCGGCGACATAGGCGGCGACCAGAGCCATCACCAGCGCCGCACCGGACTCCATCCCCGGCGCCATGCGGTCGATCGCACCCTTATAGGCGAACGGCAGCGCCAGGATGACCGCTTTGGAGGCGACGACCAGCAGCAGCGCGATCACGACGCGCAGCCGCAGCGCCGGCCGGTCGGCGGGCCAGAGATAAGGCAGGAAGCGGCGGAGCGCCGCATAGCCGTTGACCGGATTGGGCGTGGCGGTGGAGTCGGTGGTGGGTGGCATCGTGCGCTAGATAGGCGCCCGTCGCCCGGAAACAAACCTGCAACGCGGGCGGCGCGGCGTCTTGGCATCAGCTATGCCCGGCCAGAAGTTGCCGCCTAGGGTGATGCCGAGATCGCCGGCTTAGCCCTTTGTTTTCTTTTACCGGTCAGAACGCCTTTAACTTTGAATATGTTGGGCTGGGCATGACGGAAATGAAAGTGGGATGTGCGGGGTGCAGGAACGGTGAGCCGCTGAACTTCGGCTTCTCGATGGCATTCCAGCCGATCGTCGACATCCAGACGGGGGAGCCGTTCGCCTATGAGGCGCTCGTCCGCGGGCTGAATGGCGAGAGCGCCTGGAGTGTGCTGAGCCAGGTCACCGAGGAAAACCGCTATGCCTTCGACCAGCAATGCCGGGTCAAGGCGATCGAGACCGCGACCCGGGCTGGACTCCTCGACGGGCCGGCGCGGCTGTCGATCAACTTCCTGCCGAACGCCGTCTATTCCCCGAAGGCGTGCATCCAGCTGACGCTCAAGACCGCGGCAGCCAATGCCTTCCCGACCGACCGGCTGATCTTCGAGTTTACCGAAAACGAGAAGATGCCTGATCCGGACCACGTCGCGAACATCGTCCACAGTTATCAGCAGATGGGTTTCGGTACCGCGATCGACGATTTCGGCGCCGGCCATGCCGGGCTCGGCCTGCTCGCCCGCTTTCAGCCCGACGTCATCAAGCTCGACATGGAGCTGATCCGCGATCTGGACTCCAGCCTGCCGCGGCGGATGATCGTTGCCGGCGTGGCGCGGATGGCGGCCGATCTGGGCATCACCGTCATTGCCGAAGGCATCGAGACGGAGGGCGAACTGGCGGCGCTGCGCGCGATCGGTGTCCGCTACATTCAGGGCTTCCTGATCGCGCGGCCGCTGTTCGAGGCGCTTCCGTCGTTCTCCATCGCCACCGCGCTAGCATCAGGCGGGACCGAGGCCGCCGCCGCCTGATCCGTTCAGGCGAGCACGGGGGAGCCTGCGTTGCGCCCGGTGTGCTCGGGCTCACCGCGCGCGTAGGTGCCGACCAGCAGTCCGGCGGCGATCACCTTGCCGGCCATCGCCTCGACGATCGCGGCGCGGCCTGGTGACGAACCTGGATCGAGTGGGCCCGCCAAGGCAAACAGCTGGAACGCGTAATGGTGCGGGCCGTGCCCGGTCGGTGGATCCGGCGGCAGCCAGCCTTCGCGGAAGTAGCTGTTGCGGCCAACGTCGCGATCCGGCCGTCCGGCGCCATCGGCCGCGATCGCCCCTTCCTCGAGCCGGCGCGTGTCAGCGGCGATGCCCCACACGACCGCATGGACCAGAGGTTGCGGTGCCGGGGCGTCGGGATCCTCGACGATCAGCGCCAGCGCTGTGGTCCCGGCCGGCGGATCGCGCCACAGCAAGGGCGGCGATACGCCTTCGCCGTCGGCGGTGAAGCGCACCGGTAGCCGGGCGCCGTTGGCGAAGGCCGGACTCGTGAGATCGAGGGTCATGAAGCCGCTGCCAAGCTCCGGCGCGGCAATCACCAGCTTGTCCGCGCCGGCCCTGAGGCCCCGCATCGCATTACCCAGCCAGTGTGGCACGTGCTCGAGCATGGCTCGTCCTACCCCTCTTCTCCACGTCGACGGGATCAACCGCCCGGCCGCGCGAAAGCTCCCAGGTCACGGACCCGGAGCGGAATGGCGGCGTTCCATCCACCGCAGGCGCCTCGGCGGCGCGCGACATAGGAGAGCCACGATGACGGACATTCAGTGGGACAGCGAGGCGAGCCTGATGCGCGTCACCACCTTCGCGACCGCCGAGCCGCAGGAGGAACTGGTCGGCCGGGCGACGCTGCGCGAGTTGGTCGGCGCGTTTTTGGAAATGGGCGCGGGCGAGCAGGACGGATTGATGATCCGCGCCGCCGGTCCCGACTGGATCCAGGAATATGACGAGGATGAGATCCGCGAGTTGGCCGCCCGTCCGGAATATTCGAGCGCCCACGGCGCCTTCGACACTGCCGACCGGCCCGACGATCCCGAAGCCAGCGAGGAGATCGACGTGCTGGTGAGCGAAAGCGGCGCGACCGACGGCGCCGCTGCGCGCTTCGGCGATGCCGAGCACGGTACTGCCTGATCCACGCATGGCGGCGGTGGAGGAACGGGCGGGACTGCCGATCCTGGCCTTTGACGATGCTGCTGCCTTCGCTGGCTGGATCGCGTCACAGCCGCCGGGTGCGACGGGATTGTGGCTGAAGCTGGCGAAGAAGGGCACGAACGTGGCCAGCGTCAGCAAGACCGAGGCGATCGATGTCGCGCTCTGTTACGGCTGGATCGACGGCCAGCTCGACAAATATGATGCGAGCCACTGGCTGATCCGCTTCACCCCGCGAGGGCGCGGCAGCAAGTGGTCCGAGATCAACGTCAAACGCGCCGAGGAACTGTCAGCAGCCGGGCGGATGACGCCGGCCGGGGCCTCCGAGATCGAGGCGGCTAAAGCGGACGGGCGGTGGGAAGCCGCTTATGCGCCGGCGAGCACGGCTGCGGTGCCGCCCGACTTGCAGACGGCGCTGGACGCCAGCCCATTGGCGGCGGCGTTCTTCGCTACCCTGAGCGGTGCCAACCGGTATGCGATCCTGTATCGGATCGGCGCCGCCAAGAAGCCCGAGACGCGCGCCCGGCGGATCATCGACTTCGTGGCGATGCTGGAGCGGGGTGAGACCGTCCACGGCTGAAACCAGCGGCTCGGCCGGAGCGAAACGGCCGGTTGCGGCGTTGCCTCCGCGAAACGATCGAGAGGAACCCGGCCATGGCCACCAAGACGCTTGCGGATCTGTCCGAAAAGATGCGCGACATCGATTTCGCGATGCTTTCCACCCACACCAAGGGCGGGGCGATCGGTGCCCGGCCTATGAGCAACAACCGGGAAGTCGATTATGATGGCGACTCCTACTACTTCACGTGGGACAAATCGTTGATGGTCGAGGATATCGAGGCCGATCCGCAGGTCGGCTTGAGCTTCCTCGGCAAGTCGGGCGTGCTCGGGCTGCGGCCGTTCTTCGTCGCGGTCGAGGGTCGTGCTGAACTGATCCGCGACAAGGCCCAGTTCGCCGCCCACTGGACCAAGGATCTCGATCGCTGGTTCGAAGACGGCATCCACACCGCCGGACTCGTGCTGATCAAGGTCCACGCCTCCCGTGTCCACTACTGGGACGGCGAGGATGAGGGCGAACTGCTAGTCTGAGGCGGGTCAGCCGTTGCTGTTGGCAGCGGCGCGGCGGGCAGGCGCCGGCCGCTCGAACACGGTCGCGAACTTGCCGTCGCGGCCGGTCACCCCCAGGCGCCAGCAGGTGAAGCCGGCCTCGGGGCCACGCTGGGGATCGCCGAGGATCGCCACTTCGAAGGCGGTGCCGTCCTCGTGCGTGCCGACGATCGCCGTGCACGCCTTGCTGACGATCAGGTCGCCGGCGGCATAGTTCGAATCGCGGGCGCGATAGGCGCTTTCCGGATCGGCATCGAAGATTGCCTCGCCGATCGCCAGGCCGCGCACATTCGATCGTTCGTCCCGCGAAAAGGCGATAACGCTGAACGGCGCATCGCCCGCGAGGCGGACGGCGATGTCGTGCTGGTCGACCTCGCCGATCAGCATCGGGGGATGGCCGAACGGCAGGAATACGGATCCCCGCGGCGCCTCGGCCAGGGTGCAGGGCTCCATTTCGGAAGTCGGTATATAAAACGGCATCGGCAAACCCTCCGACGGAAATATTGCTGGTTGGTACGATGCGCCGGCCGATCCCGCCACCCCCTTGAGTAAGCGGATCGACGACGCTACGTTCCTCTTTCGTTCGGGGTGGGGCAAATGGCCAAGCTGCAAAAGCGCTATGTTTGCCAGGCGTGCGGGTCGGCCACGAGCAAGTGGGCGGGCCAGTGTGCCGATTGCGCGGAGTGGAATTCGCTCGTCGAGGAAGCCTCCGCGACGGTGACACCCTTTGCCGCGCGCCACGATCTGCGCACCGGCGGACGGCCGGTGGCGCTGGTGGGGCTCGATGCCGACATCGCCTTGCCGCCGCGGATGCCGACCGGCATCGCCGAGTTCGATCGCGCGCTGGGCGGTGGCCTCGTCACCGGATCGGCGACCCTGATCGGCGGCGATCCGGGGATTGGCAAGTCGACCTTGCTGCTCCAGGCGGCGGCGCGGATGGCGCTCGCCGGGCGCAGCGTGGCTTATGTCTCGGGTGAGGAGGCGGCCGATCAGGTACGGCTGCGGGCACGGCGGCTGGGCCTGGGCAACGCCCCGGTGATGCTGGCCGCCGCGACATCGGTGCGCGACATCTTGACGACGATCGGGGCAGGGCCGCCGCCCGCCTTGCTCGTCATCGATTCGATCCAGACCATGCACAGTGACCTGATCGAGGGCGCGCCCGGCACCGTCAGCCAGGTGCGCGCCTCCGCACAGGAACTGATCCGTTTCGCCAAGGAGCGTGGCACCGCTCTGGTGCTGGTCGGCCACGTCACCAAGGACGGGTCGATTGCCGGTCCACGCGTTCTGGAGCACATGGTTGACACCGTGCTGTCGTTCGAAGGCGAGCGCAGCCATCAATATCGCATCCTGCGCGCGATCAAGAACCGCTTCGGCGGCACCGACGAGATCGGTGTCTTCGCCATGGCCGAGGAAGGGCTGGCCGAGGTCGGCAATCCGAGTGCGCTGTTCCTGACCGCGCGCGGCGACGGCGTGAGCGGCGCGACCGTGTTCCCGGCGATGGAAGGGACGCGGCCGGTGCTGGTCGAGATCCAGGCGTTGACGGTGCGACTGGCCAGCGGGGCGACGCCGCGCCGTGCCGTGGTCGGCTGGGACAGTGGACGTTTGGCTATGATCCTGGCCGTGCTGGAGGCCCGCTGTGGCCTCAGCTTCTCGACGGCGGAGGTCTATCTCAACGTCGCCGGCGGTTACCGCATCGCCGACCCGGCGGCTGATCTGGCGGTGGCGGCGGCATTGGTCTCGGCGCTGGCGGAGCGGCCGGTGTCGACGGAGACGATCGGGTTCGGTGAGGTCGCGCTGTCCGGCGAGATCCGGCCGGTAGCGCACGCCGGGCTGCGGATGAAGGAGGCAGCCAAGCTCGGGTTCGGCCGAGCCTTGGTGCCGGCGGCGGTTGCGACCGGCGGCGGCCCGTTGGCGCTGGTCGGGTTCCGCACGCTGGGCAGCCTCGTTGACCATCTGCTGGGGCGGGATTAGCGCGCAGGGCGCATGGAAGCCTTGACCGCCCTCGATATCGTCGTGCTGCTGCTGGTCGGGGGCGGCGCGGTGCTTGGCCTGTGGCGCGGATTCGTGACCGAAGTGCTGTCGCTGTTCGCGTGGGTGGCGGCGATCTTCGCGCTGAAGTTCGCCCATGCCCCGGCCGCGGCTGCGCTCGGCGGCGTGATCGGCACCGCATCGGGCGCGGCGGTTCTGGCGTTTGCAATCATCTTCCTGGTGGTTTTCGTCGCTGGCAAGCTCGTCGCCCGATCGCTGGGCCAGCGCACGCGAACCTCGATCCTGGGTCCGATCGATCGGGTGTTGGGCATGGGCTTCGGCGCGCTCAAGGGGCTTATCGGGGCGACCTTGCTGTTCCTGCTCGCTAATCTCGCGACCGACACCCTTTATGGCAGCCGCTCGGCGCGTCCCGACTGGATGCGGGCATCGCAGACCTTTCCGCTGCTTAATGCCAGCAGCCGCGCCATCGTCGACTTCGTCGCTGCGCGCCGCGCGGCCGACGAGGCGGCACCGGCCCGGTGACGAACCGGCTCGACGGGGCAGCGCGGTTGCGGCAGCTTGTCGGGAACGCTCCGCTGTCCTTGCGAGCGAAAGAGATGCCGCGATGATCCTGATTTCCCTGATGCTCCAGGCCGCCGCCGCCCCGGCGGTGCCGCCGCCGTCCCCGCCGCCCGTGGCCGAAACGTTGAAACCGATCGACGCCGGAGTCGCGATCGAGACCTTCCGCAAGCTTTGCTGGGAAAGCTTCCGCGATCCGGAGGCGTTCCATGTCGCGATCGTCGATGCGCCGGTCCCGCTCGCCGCCGCGCCCCGCGCCGACGACGCTGCCCCGACGGCAGAGGTTTATCGCTCGGACGAGATGGTGCTCAACTATGTCGCGTCCGATGCGCTGCCGGCGACCGTGCCGTCGCGGCAGTGCCGGTTGCGCGTGCTGCTTTCGGGGGCGGCGGACCAGCTGGCGCTGGCGGCGCGGATCGGCGGACTGCTCAAGCTGCCGAATGGCCGCACCCGCACCGATCCGGCTGGTGCCGACACGAGCTGGGACGTCGCCGCGCCGGACGGCCGAATCGTCCGGTTGATCGTCGCCACCCGCAACGCCCGGCGTGGCGGCACCGAGCTTCGGCTGAGCGCGCTGCTGCTCGCGCCGCGCTGAACAGGCGGCATCGCCGCTTACTCGGCGGCGATGCGGCTACCCTGCTCCTCGCGCTTGATCATGCGTTCCAGGACGCGTCGGGCGCGGACGCCACCGCCATCGCCGCTCAGCACCACCGGGTTCAGATCCCAAAAGTCGCGGCCGGCCATCAGCCGGTGGGCATCGCGGATGATCGGCATGTCTTCCTGTTCGAACGCCGTCTCCAGCGCGCCGCGCATGGCATCGCTGAAGCCCTCGTCCCCGACCGCGAAGTCGCGTGCGACCGCCCAGAAATAGTGGGTCGTGTCGGCCGTCTCGGGCGTGAAGGCGTGAAGCGAGGGCAGGGCGGTCGCCTGCTCCTTGGGTGTGCCCGGCTCCCCCGCGCGGTAATCGAGGAACAGCACCGCCGGTGCGTTCCAGCGGATATCGCAGAAGAAATCCTGCGGTCGCCCCTGCGTGCCGAGGATTGCCGAGATGCCGTCGGACAACAGGTCGTTGGGGTGGACGTATTCGGTCCATACCGTGTCGCCCTCTGTGCGGAAGCGGCGCTGGCCGATCGTGAAGGCGTTCGCGGCCAGGGCCGGGTGGACGTAGTTCGAGTGAGCGAGATCGAGAATGTTGTCGCTGTAGAGTTCGTAATGTCCTTCGGCATGGGCGGTGCCGCGAACGGCGTCCCAGCGCGGCTCGCTCAGCCACGAGAAGTCGGGAATAGATTGCGGGTCGGCGGCGGCCACGTCACCCATCCAGATCCACAGCAGGCGGTGCCGCTCGACCAGCGGATAGGCGGCCACGCCGGTGCGCGGCACGGCGCCGCCTTCGTGGGGGTTGAAGACGCAGGCACCTGCACCGTCGAAGCGCAGGCCATGATATGGGCATTCCAGCGTTCCATCGACCACCCGGCCCTTGCCGAGCGGGGCGAAACGATGCGGGCAGCGTCCGCCGATCGCGTGGGCCACGCCGGCTTCGTCGCGGAACAGGGCGACCGGTTCGTTCAGGAAGGTGCGGGCGATCGGTTCGGCGATGCCGTCGGCCCATCCGGCGACGTACCAGGTGTTGCGCAGATAACGCTCGCGCGGATCCCCGGCGGTCGTGCGCGGTATGGCCAGTTCGTCTCGGCCCATCGTCTCTCTCCTCGTCGGCCGTGTCCGGCCGTTGGACGATGTTGTAACTCAGTGCGCGCCACGCTCAAGCCCGTGTCGCGATGTGCTGAGAGCAGCGTGGTGGTCCTGCAGGCGACAGCTTAGACGTGGACCGGAGCGCCACGAACGGCGCAAGGATGGGAGAGGATATGAAGATCGAAGCCGCGGTCAGCCGGCCAGGATCGCCGGCGCCGGTGATCGAACAGCTGGATCAGGAGGCGCCCGGCCCAGGCGAATTGCGCGTGCGGATCGTCGCCGCCGGGATCTGCCACACCGATCTTCACACCCATGGCGGGCGTCTGTCGCCGCTGCCGATCGTGCTCGGCCATGAGGGCGCGGGCGTGGTCGACGGGGTGGGCGACGGGATCACCGAGTTCGCGGTCGGCGACCATGTCGTGATGAGCGGCAGTTCGTGCGGCACCTGCGCCAACTGCACCCGCAACCTGCCGAGCTATTGTGACCAGGCGATGCCGCGGAACTTCGGCGGCAGGCGGATGGACGGCAGCACGGCCTTGTCCTGCGGCGGCGAATCGATCCACTCGCACTTCTTCGGCCAGTCCTCCTTCGCTAGCTACGCGATCGTGCCGGAGCGGACCGCCGTGAAGGTCGATGCATCGCTGCCGCTGGAACTGCTTGGCCCGCTCGCCTGCGGCGTCATCACCGGCGCGGGCGCTGTGCTCGAATCGCTCCAGGTCCGGCCGGGCGACAGCATCGTCGTGTTCGGCGTCGGCGGCGTCGGCCTGAGCGCCGTCATGGCAGCGCGGCTGGCCGGCGCGGCGCATATCGCGGCGGTCGACGTTAACGCGGAGCGGCTGGAGCTGGCCCGCGAACTCGGCGCGACCGACACGTTCGCCGCCGACGATCCCGATCTTGCCGCCAAGCTGCGCCGGGTAACGGGCAGGGGTTTCGCCTACAGCTTCAACACGACGACGGTGCCGGCGGTGTTCACGCTGGCGATGGAGTGCCTGGCGATGCGCGGTACGGCCGCCTTCGTCACCGCGCCGCGCGGCGATTGGGCGCCGGCGATGTTCCCGATGCTGGCGGGCGGGCGGCAGTTGCGCGGCGTGCTCGGCGGCGACGCCGCACCACGGCTCTTCATCCCGATGCTGATCGACTATTGGCGGCAGGGCCGCTTTCCCTTCGACCGGCTGCTGACGTTCTACCCGTTCGCGGAGATCGACCGCGCGTTCGCCGACGTCGCGGCCGGCCGCGTCATCAAGCCGGTGCTGCGGATGACGTGAGCACCTGAGCGACAACCGCAACGAAGCCATGGACATAAGCCGCCGGTTGCGGGCAAAAGCCGCCGCGACCCGCGGATTGCGGATTCAGGAGACGTAGCAAGATGGCCAGCAGGATCGAGACCTCCCACGTCGGCAGCCTGCCGCGAGGCCCGGAACTGGTGCCGTTGCTGCTCGCCCGCGATCACGGCGAGCCCTATGACGTCGCGGAGTTCGACCGCGTCGTGCAGGCCGCCGTGGACGATGGCGTCCGCAAGCAGGTCGAGGCCGGCGTGACCATCGTCAGCGACGGCGAACTCGGCAAGGTGGGATATTCGACCTACATCATCGAGCGGCTGGAGGGCTTTGGCGGCCACACCGATCGCAAGCCGGCGCTGGATCTCGCGCCCCTGCCGGAGCTGCGCAAGAAGCTCGCCGCGATCATGGGCGACCAGGAATTCACCCGCGCCACCTGCATTGCGCCGGTCAAGCTCAAGAACATGGATCCCTGCCACGAGGATATCCGCCGCTTCACCACCGCGATGGAGCGGCACGGGCAAGGCGTGAAGGGCTTCCTGAACGCCGCCTCGCCGGGGCTCATCACCGCGTTCCAGCCGAACGCTTACTATCCGAGCCACGAGGCCTATCTCGCCGATCTGGTCGAGGCGATGCGGCCGGAATATGAGGCGATCGCTGCCTCCGGCTTTCAGCTTCAGCTCGACTGCCCGGACCTCGCGATGTCGCGGCACACCGGCTACCAGGATTGCACCGACGAGGAGTTCCTGAAGGTCGCCGAGGCAAACGTCGAGGCGCTGAACGCCGCCACCGCCAACATCCCGCCGGAACAGATGCGAATGCACGTCTGCTGGGGCAATTACGAAGGCCCGCACGATTGCGACATCGACCTGGCGAAGGTCATGCCGATCATCCTGAAGGCGCGCCCGGCAACTATCCTGTTCGAGGCCGCCAATCCGCGCCATGACCATGAGTGGGCGGTGTGGAAGGAGACCAAGCTGCCGGACGACAAGATCCTCGCGCCGGGCCTGATCGACACCTGCTCCAACTATGTCGAGCATCCCGAACTGATCGCCCAGCGCATCGAGCGCTATGCCTCGTTCGTCGGTGCGGACCGGGTTATCGCCAGCACCGACTGCGGTTTCGGCACCTTCGCCGGCTACGGCAAGATCGACCCAGCCGTCACCTGGAAGAAGCTGCGATCGCTGCGCGAAGGCGCGGACATCGCCGCGGCGCGGATCTAGGGTTTTACCACCGGTCCGCTCTGCCGGACTCGTTCGACATCCATCGAGCGCCGCGCTGATGATCTCGGCGCGGCGGCGAATGGATGCTGAAGCGTATTGAGGGTGACGGTTGGCAGGGACTAGCGGAAGCTGAGCGCGCCGCGCCGTTCCGCGAAACGCCAGCCGTCGTCGGTCAGGATGAAGCGGTCGCGATATTCGCCGACCAGCGGGGGTGCGTCGTCCCGGATCGGCAGGCCACTGTCGTCGGCGGGCTTGCCGCTGAAGAGCAGGATCACGCTGAAGGCCGATGCCGTCGTCTCGCTTTCGACCGTGACGACGATGTTGGCGCAGACGTGCCGGCTGGTCCGCGGCGGCCGGGCCAAGAACGAGGCGAGCAGCGCATCGCGGCCGACGACCGGCGCGTCGGGGGCGCTCGGCCGGGTCATCAGCCCGTCCTCGGCATAAAGCGCGGCAACGTCGTGCCAGCGGCCGGCATCGTTAAGGTTGGCATAGTCGTTGATCAGGCGGGTGCATTCCCACTCGATGGCGCGGCGATCCTTGGGCTTCATGTGATCCTTGCTCATGCTGTGCCTTGTTTCATGATGCGCGGGTCATCGCGAAGATGCCCGTCGCGTTGCCGCTGTCGAAGCCGAGGTCGAGCCGGCCGATTGCCGGATCGATCGCGCGGCTGATGAACTCGTAGAAGGAGCCGGGCACCATCCGGGTCGCGCCGCCGGCAAACTCCCGCTCGACCATGTCGGCGCGGAAAGCGGTCTGGCGGACCCGGCCGCTGGTCGAGATCTCGACCTTGTCCTTGATCGGCCGGCCCTCGGCACGCAGCCGTTCGGCCAGCGCCTCGACGTCGGGGACACGGTCTGTGGCATGGTTGAAGGCGTTGCCCTCCGTGGCGATCCAGGCCGCCTCGGCGGATTGGCCGCGGAGGGTCTCATAGTCTTCCAGAGCGGCGGGATCGTGATGCCGGCCGAAGGCGGCGGCGAGGCGGGGCAGGGCGGTGATTGCTTCGGCCATGGGGATGCTGCCCGTCTCCGCGAGCCGATCGAGCGTGGCGGAGGTGGCAGGATCGAGCGGATCGCGGGAGGTGCCGAAGACGCGCTCGGCCGCGACGGCGAATGCATCGTCGAACCGTTCGACATGGAGTTCGCTCAGGAAGAATTGCGGGATCACCTCGGGCAGGTCGCGATGCCGATAGGCGCGGCCGGTCATCTTGAGCGCCGGAAGCGGATAGACCGCCGCCATCTCGTAGCCGAGCGGCTCCAGGATGCGGGTGAAGGCCGCCTCGCCGGCCGGCAGCCCGCCGGTCGCGCCCTCGGCAAAGCGGATCGTACGCAGCGCGCCGTGATCGAAGCAGACCGTCCCGCCACTAGCGACGACACCCTCGACATAGGCGTCGCCGCTCGGCACTCGATCCAGCAAGTCGGCGAACAACAGCACGTTCAGCGCCATTGCGAAGGTCGCGCGGGAGACGTCGTCGCCGCGCGCGCTGGTCAGCGCGTCGGCGATGCTCAGCCGCTCCAGCGCCGCCTGGCCGGCCTCCGGTCCAGCCGCAGCGGCCACCAGCGCCTGCAATTGGCCATCCTCATGCGAAGCCATGGGCACGATCCTCCTGTCGCGACCATAGCAAAGCGCGGCTGCGCGAACAGCCCGGTCGCGGTCAGGATCGGATCGCTGCTGGTGCCGCGCTAGTGCCGCTGCGGGCCAGCCACTCCCACAGGAACCCCCCGCCCCAGGCCAAGTGCATGATCATCGCCGCCGGACCAGACAGCAGCGCGGGCAAGGATCGCGATCTTGCGCCGATCCAGGCCCCCCCCAGCAGGCAGGCCGCCGCCCAGAAAGCGAACGGCAGGATGAGCGGCCACCAAAGTGGCGCCAGCAGGGCCATTCCCGCCGCCGCCGGCACCAGCAAGGGCAGCATCTGCCGCACCTTGAGACGCAGACCGTGCCGCCGCACCGTCTGCGCCCGGCCGCGTCCGTAACGCCAATATTGCCGCCACAGCGCAGCCGGTGAGGCGCGCGGATAATATGTGAGGGCGAGGCCCGGCTCCAGCCAGATTCGGCCCCCCGCCAAGGCGATGCGGTGATCGAGCTCTGCATCCTCGTTGGTCGCCATGGCCTCGTCATAGCCTCCCACCCGGCGGAACAGCTCGAGCGCCATCAAGGCGTGATGGCCATGGTCGACGAACCGGCCCACGCCGACGTGACGATGTGGCGAGCCGCCGGTGCCGAGACGCGAATTCTGGGCTGCCGCGGCGGCAATCTGGAAGCCGCTGCGCCCTCGGCTCACCATCGGTACGACGACAGATTGTGCACCCGTCCGCCGCGCGGCGGCGACCAGCCCGGCGACATAGCCTACCGGATAGTCGCAATGCGCATCGATGCGGACCAGCCAGTCGTGGCCGCGAGCGTGCAGGCGGACCACCCGGTTGATGCCGGCTGCCTGCAACCGGGCCGGATTGTCGATCAGGTTGAGGCGCGCATGGTTCCTGGCGAGGGCGGCAACGATGGCGACGCTGCCGTCGGTACTACCGCCATCGGCGACGACAATGGTCGCGCGCGGGGTTCCTGCGATCAGCTGCGCCAGGAGCGCGGGGAGGTGCGCCGCTTCGTTGAGACAGGGTATCGCGACGAGCACGCCTTCACCGCCGTCGCTCATCGGCCGGCCACCGCCGCGACGAGCGCCGCGCAGTCGGCAGGCCCCGCGACGATCGCCTGGCGCGGGATGGCCGAGACTTGCCCGCGCAGGCTGGCGTAAGCGGGCCGGTCGAGCCCGGCGAGCAGCGAATCCAGATCCGCCGGGTCGTCGATCAGCAAGCCCGCGCCATGCCCGGCCAGCCAGCGTCCGGTTTCGACCGATGCCAGCGCGATCGGCACGGTCCCGAAGCTCGGGGCCTCGTAGAGCCGGTTGGGCAGCAACCAGCGCGAGTTGAGCCCTTCCTCGAAATAGTCGATCGCCCAGGCCAAATGACAGCCGGCGTAAATGCCGGGCAGGTCGGCGCTCGTATAGGCACCGGTGAAGCGCACGTGCGGTGCGGCTGCGGCTTCTGCTTCCAGGTCGGCGAACACGGCTGGGCTCGGCCGCCCGGCGATATGAATCTGGACGCGTCCATCGTGGCGGGCGGCGAGGTCGCGGAGGATCGTGAAGGTTCGGCGGCACCGCAGGTTGCCGAGCCAGCCGATCACCCATGGCGGCCCGGCTTGCGGCTCGGCCGGTGCCGGCGGCGCTCCATCCAGAAGGAACAGCTTGTTCTCGGCGAGCAAAGTCGGCGCGGTCAGCGTCGGGCGCTTAGCAAAGTAGTGGCGCACGAAAGCGGGGGACGACACGATCAGAAGGTCGATCGCCTGCAACAGCCAACCCTCAATGGCCTGCACGACCCGCGCGCCCGGGCCGCTGCCAAGAAGGGTGCGGTGAATGTCGAGGCACTCGTAGATCAGCCGCGCCGCCGGGTTGGCGCGGCGGATACGCCAGGCGAGCGCCAGCGCCTCGAGATTGCGGCCGATGATGACGTCCGGCCCGCCGGCGGCGTCCAGCATCCGCTTTGGCCAGACGAGGTTCCGGATTACCGCGACGGCACGCTGGGCGAGCCGCGCATCGGCGGTGCGGCCGAGATCGATCGCCGGCGCGCCCGCAATGCTGGTCGGCGCGGTGGCGGTGCGGCGGAAGCCGATCACGACGACGTCGGCACCGCCCGCCTGCAGCATCCGCGTCCGACGTGGCACCGCCGGATCGCTCATGTCGTGCACAACGTAGGCGATCTTCACGGGGCCGCTCACAGGCCCTGCGCCATACGGCGAGCGCGCAGAGCCTCGATAAGCGCGCTGTGGCCCCGCATCAGTTCGTCCCAGAGCAGATGGCGGGTGCCGCGGATCACGGCGAGCCACGCGATCGCCGCCGCACCGCCACCGACCGTCAGGCATGTCCACGGTCCGGCTGAACGCCCCTCAAGCAGCAGCAAGGCCAGACCCGACACCGACACGACGAGGGCGGAGGACACCGCGCTGCCGGCGATGCCGCGGCCATATTCGCGCATCGACAGGCCGGCAGCGGACCGCAGGGCGACCAGGGACTGCAGTAGATTGACGTAGATCGACAGGCTCACGCCGATCGCGATCCAGGTGAGCCCGAGCGGCGATAGCAGGATGACGAGGGCTATTCGGGCGATCGTGTTCACCACGCCGATCCGGAACAGCAATCCGGCCCGCCCTGCCGCGAGCAAGGCGGCGGCGGTCGGGGAGATGAGCGGCCACACGAAAAACCCGCCGCATAGCGCCCGCATCGCCGGCACCGCCGCGATCCACTGTGGCCCGAACACCAGCGGCACCAGAATGTGCGCGTAGAGACCCATGAAGCCGAAGAAGGGCAGGGAGATGATGAGCAGCGCCTCGCTCGACTTGCGCAGGCTCGCTGCGCTGCTCTGGCCGGATCTGCCCTCCGCCGCGAGGCGACCGTTGATGATCGGATCGATGGCCCGCGATACGGTCTGCGCGTAGATCTGCGTGATCGTGTTGGCGCGGCCATAGAGCGCGGCGTCGCCGAGTCCGGTGAGCGCACCGATCATGATTTGCGGGCTGTTGCCGTTGATCTGATTCATCATGTTCACGCCGAGCAGCTTGCCGCCGAAGCGGAGCAGCGGACCAACGTTGCGGAAGCTCGGCCGGAACAGCACGTGACGCCGCACGCACAGCAGGTGGAGCATCGCGGACAGGCCGGTGCCGACCACCATCGCCCAGGCCAATCCGAGATAGGAGAAGCCGAGCCAGGTGAGCACCACCTGCATCACCGAGGTGACGACGTTGGTGACGGTGGCGAACAGCGCGACCAGATCGAAACGCTGCTCCCGGCCCAGCATCGATGCGACGGGCGAGGCGACGATCGCGACCAGCGTATTCAGCGCCAGCACCAGCAGCACGCTTTGCATGCCGGGATTGCCGTAGAAGTGTACGGCAACGGGGCTGAAGGCGACCAGCAGCACTGCCAGCAGCACGCCGGTCGCGATGCTCAATCCCAGCGCCGTCCTGCGGGTCGCGAGGGTGATCTCCGGGGTGTAGAGCAGATATTCCTGCGCCCCGACCGATTGGATCGTGGCGAGCACGTTGGCCAGGGCCATGGTGACCGTGAAGACGCCGAGTTCGCCGGGCTGCATCATCCTTGCGACCAGGACGGAGGCCACGACGGAGACCACGGCCGACGACCATTGCCCAGCCAGCGAAAGGTAGATGCTCCGGCGCAACACGCCGCCGCCAGCCGCGGTCATTGTCCGGACCCATTGGAGCGGCGGAATGTGGCGGTGGATGCAGGAGCTGTCGCGTCTGACATGCGGCCAGCGCTCGCGGAGGCCGAGCGCGCCGGCCAAGGCGCGGGAGAGCGGAAACATTGGAGGCCGGTGGGTCGTCTGTGACCGAACTGGATGAGCACGCTTTGCCGGCTGCCTTTCCGTACCGTTCCACGCGGGGGAACGTCGTACCCGGCGAGGACCGGCAAACCGCTCGCGTTCGCGCCCGAGGGGAGCCCGGCACAGCGGGCGGATCGGATCGCAAGTCGCAGCTGCCGGCGCTCACATGTTGAACGAAGCCGTCGATAGTCGCGGCGTTCGCATCTGCGGTGTGAAGACTAACCCGTTCCCGAGCCAATTGCCGCAGCGCCGCCCCCTAGGTCTGCAGCGGCAGCGGCACCGCTTACGGCGAGTGGCTGGCGCTTGCGGGAGCAAGGGGTTGTGGAGGAGCTCGGCGGCCTTGCGTGTTTCGGCCAGTTCGACCGAGCGGCCAAGACGCACACGCCAGGCGTCCGGCGCATTCCTCCAGAACAGAGCATTACGTCTGTTCTGTAGAGGCCGCCGGTGTCTTAGCGGCATTGGGCGCCATCCTGATGAGGCATCGAACATGACTGACCAGCCTCTGCCCGATACTGATCTTCCAGGTCCGACTGACCCAGCTGTGCGCCGGCTCGGACGCGCGTCAGGGGGCGGTCTTTGAGCATCGCCTGTCTTCGGCGTATTGGCCAAGGAGAGTGGATGCGGGCCTCGCTCCCGGTCGGGGAAGCTGCCGGAAGCGTAACCGGGTGAGCATGGGTCACGACGCGTTGGTCTGCGTCATCATCCCCGCTTTCGAGGCGGCAGCGACGGTCGGCCGGGCGGTCCAATCGGCGCTTGCGCAGCGCGAGGTGCGCGAGGTGATCGTCGTCGACGACGCCTCCCGCGACGCAACCAGCGCGGCGGCCGCAGCGGCGGGTGACGGCAGCGGCCGTCTCAGGCTCCTGCGCCTGGACCGCAACCGCGGACCGGCGGCCGCCCGCAACGCCGCGCTGCGGGTCGCGACCGCGCCGTTGGTGGCGATCCTGGATGCCGACGATCATCTGCTGCCGGATCGCTTCGCCCGTCTGGCTGGTGGGGAAACCTGGGATCTGATCGCCGACAACATCCTGTTCGTGCCGGAAGATGCCGGGACCGAGCCGGACGCAGCGAGCCTCACCCAGATCGCGGATCAGCGCCGGACGCTTGGCTTCGAGGAATTCGTCCGCCGCAACATATCACGGGCAGGCCAGCCGCGCGCCGAACTCGGCTTCCTGAAGCCGGTCATCCGCCGGGACATGCTGACCAGGCTCGGCCTGCGCTATGACGAGACGCTACGGCTGGGCGAAGACTTCATCCTTTACGCGGCCGCGCTCGCCCGCGGCGCGCGGTTCGAACTGTCGGCCAGGTGCGGCTACGTCGCGGTCGAGAGACCCGGCTCGCTAAGCGGCCGCCATGCCACGGCCGACCTCAAGGCCCTGGCGGTTGCCGAAACGGCGCTGCTCGCCGAACTTGCCGCCAACGGTCAGCGGCGCGAGCGGCGGGTGCTCGCAAGTCATCTGGCGGGCATCCGTGCAAAGGCCGCGCACCGCCAGCTGCTCGACCGCAAGCGGGAGGCAGGGATGCTGGCCGCGACGGCGCCGTTGCTGCCACGTCCGGTGACGCTCGCCCGCGTCGCCTGCGCCGTGCTTCGCGACAAGGTCAGCGGTCCACCGCGGCCACCGGCGCAACGACGCTTCCTGTTTGCGGCAGCGGAGTTCGACCGCTGACGACGGCTTGGTCCGAAATCGACCAGGAAAGCGGCCGGCTGCCGACGCGCTCCTGTAGCGCTGCCGCCGCTCGGCAGGAGGTGCGCAGCGGATGGAACGGCTTGATGTCTGTATTTGCACGTTCCGGCGACCGAGCCTGATCGCCACGATCCAATCGATCGCCGCCCAGGACGTCCGCGACAAGATCGCACTTCGCATCGTGATCGCCGACAATGACGAAACGCCGACCGCGCGGCCCTGGATCGAGGCGGCAACGTCCATCGGCATCCCGATCGCCTATGTTCACGCGCCGTCCCGCAACATCTCGAAGGCGCGCAACGCCTGCCTGGACGCAGCCGAGACGCGGTGGATCGCCTTCATCGACGATGACGAAGTGGCGACGTCCGATTGGCTGCGCACGCTGATCGCGGCACGGGATGGGTGTGAGGTCGTGTTCGGGCGCAGCCATGCGGTGATCGGCGACAAGGCCGGTCCACGCTGGATGCGCGATGGGCACTTCCACCACAATGCGGTCGGGCCGCGAGATGGCGCGCTTAATGGTTACACCTGCAATGTGCTGCTCGACCGCGATTTCCTGCGCGCGCACGACATTCGCTTCCTCGAAGCGCTCGGCCAGACTGGCGGCGAGGACACGATGTTCTTCGACGACGTTCGCAAGGCGGGTGGCCGCGGCCGCTATGCGCCAGCTGCCCTGGTGTACGAGGAGATCCCGGCCCGCCGCGCCTCCGTCGGCTGGCTGGCGCGACGCCGGTACCGCGCCGGACAGATCCACTGCCTGCTCAAGCGTCGCAACGGCGCCGCGCCGTTACGGCAGGTGCCGGCGGCGCTGGCCAAGATGACCTGGTGCTATGCGATTGCGGTTGCCACTCTGCCGGCGCCGCGCCGATCGGCGGCGGCGTTCCTGCGCGGGACGCTCCATTTGGGCTTCCTGTCCTCGGCCTTCGGCGCGCGGACCTATGCCGAGTATGGCGACGCTGCGGTGCGATGACGGGACGTAGCGGTGAGCAAAGCGAGGTAGTCGGCGGCAGACTTTTCAATGCCGAGTTCGGCAGCGACATAGTTGCGCGGATTGAAGCTCTCCAGGCGCTTCCAGAACTCATCAAAGCAGGGCTCGAGCGTCTGGGAGGTGAAACGAACGCCGCACGCCTCGCTGAAATAAGGAACCGAACTGGCCCAGAGACCGGCCGGAGCCATCGGCCGCTGGATCGGATCGACCAACTCGCCCTCGTCCCAGGCGAACACCGGCACGTTCATCGCCATCGCTTCCTGGCAGGCGAGGCCCTGGGTCTCATGTTCGCACAGGAAGGCGAGCGCCCGGCCGCGGCGTAGCCGTTCGAAATATTCCTCCCGCGTGTGATCGCCGTAGCGCAGGACGACATAAGAGAGGCCGCGGGCGTCGAGATGACGGACGAGGCGGTCCAGCACAGCCGGTACGACGCGATCGCGGTGCCAACGGATCTTGTCGTAGATCACCACGTCGATGTCCTTGGCGTGATCGCGCGCATCCGGAAAGGCGGCGACGTCGATTCCGACCGGCCAGCGCACCACCGCATCGCCGCAGGCTGCCCGGTAGAGCGCGACGTACCAGTCCGATGGCTGGATGATGTGGTGGATGGTCGTGCTCGCGCGCAGCCGCCCGGCCTCCGTGGGATGCCCAGGGTCGCCGGGGCCGAACAGCATTGGGTTGGTCAGGTTCGCGACACGCTCGAGAATGCCCGTGTAGCCGGCAATCCCGACCGGATAGTCGGGCATGGCGCGAGCGAGCACGAAGTCATTGATCCGCACCTCGCAGCCTACCCTCCTCAGTGCGGCGACCAGCCCCAGGAAGGCCGTGTAGAAGCCGGTATGGACCTGTTTGCCGCGTAGCCGGCGGTAACTGGTGCGCAGCCGGCTGCGCAGCATCGATTTCAGCTGCCCGAGCCGGCCCGGGTTCGCCTGGATCTCGAAGCCGTGGTAGAAGAGCAGCACGAGCGGACCCCGTCCGCGATCGATGAGCTTCGCCGCTGCGCCGCCCGCAATCGCCGCCTCGCCGCCGTCCGGATCGGGGCGGGGGCGCCTCAGGCCGGGCGCAGTTCGCAAAGTGGTGGTCATGGCGCGCGAGCGTCTCCGCAGCTGAGAATGGATCAGCCTGATCCCTTGCAGCCGCCCCGCCAGGGTCAAGGGTGCGGCGACCCTGACGGTTCCGAGAAGCATCCGAGTTCGATGAGTCTGGACCCGCCGCGCATCAGGCGTGGGTCTATAGAATGTGCACGTGCAGCATGGCTTCGGGCACAGGACAAATACCATCGACATGATGAAGATCGACGGCGGGGGTGAGCTTTCGCCAGGTGGCCTGGAACGGGCACCGGACACGTCATGGCGGAGTATTCTGCCGGACCCGCGCTTGATGCTGATGGTCTTCCGCCGGCATCTCTGGCTGTTCCTGGGCGTATTCGCGCTGATCGTCGCCGGGGCGCTGGGCTGGGCGGCGATGCAGGTGCCGACCTACTCGGCCTTGGCGAGCGTGCTGGTCCAGCCCAAGGCCGAAAGCGTCGTCAACATCCAGGCGGTGTCCCCCGATCTGCCGGTCTCGACCGATGTCGTCGATACCAGCGTGCGGTTGATGCAATCGCGTACGCTCAACCTGCGTGTCGCCGACCTGTTCGCGCGGAGGCACCCCGATCGTGCCCCGGCCAACCAGGCGGAGCGCGTGGCGCTGGCGCAGGAACTCGCCGGCATGACGAACATCTACCGCGTGGGATCGACTTTCGTGATCGAGATCGTCGCCAAGTCGACCAGCCCGGCGATGGCGGCCGAGGTCGCCAACCTGTTCGTCAACCAGTTCGTCACCATGGACCGGGACGCCAAGGTCTCCGCCAACAGCAATGCCGACACCTGGCTGCGCGCCCGCACCCGCCAGCTGGAGCGGGATGCCGCCGCCGCGGATGCCGCGCTTCAGCAGTACAAGATCAGCCACGGCCTGATGAGCGCCAATGGCGCGACCATGGCAGAGCAGGAACTGTCCTCTCTGAACCAGCAGATCGCCGCGGCCCAGGCCGACCTCGCCGAGAAGCAGGGCCGGCTCAATGCCGCGCGCGAGCAGCTGCGCGCGGGCGGTCGCGGCGCGGACGTCGGTGCCGCGCTGGGGTCCGGCACCATCGGCACGCTGCGGGCGCGCGAAGCGGAGGCGAGTGCCCAGGTTGCGCAGCTCCAGGCGCGCTATGGCTCACTCTATCCCGACCTGCGCAAGGCGCAGAACGAGCTCGGGGAAATCCGCGCCCAGATCCAGCTCGAGATCGACCGGATCCTCTCCAACCTGGATGCCGAGGTCCAGGTGGCCGCGTCCAGGCTGAGCTCGCTGCGGGCAAGCAAGGGGCAGTCGACGGGCACGCTCGCCGCCAACAATGCCGCCTCGGTCGGCCTCACTCAGCTCCAGCGGCGCGCCGATGCGGCGAAGGCGATCTACGAAACGTTCCTCAATCGCTCGCGCGAAACGACCGCGCAGCAAGGTCTCCAGCGTGCCGACTTCCGCGTCGCGCAGCTGGCCGAGATACCGGGGCTGCCCGACTTCCCGGACCTGAAGCTGACGGCGATGCTCGCGGTGGTCGGCGGATTGCTCGGCGGGCTGATTGCCGTGGGCGTTGCGGAGTATCTGCAAAGCGGGATCAGCACCAAGGCCGATGTGGAGCGCCGGCTGCGGGTTCGGTATGCCGGGGCGGTCCCGACGCTTGCCTCCACGCTCGGTAAGGCGCGGACCGGCGAGGCGCCGCACGATTATATCCTCTCGCGGCCTTTCTCCACCTACGCCGAGGCGTTCCGCGCCCTTCGTGCCTTTCTTGTTCTGGGAAGCGGACCCGGCGGCGGGGGCACGCGGACTGTGGCGATCGTCTCGCCGCTGCCGCAGGAGGGCAAGACCACCACGGCGGTGTGCATCGCGCGTGTTGCGGCGATGTCCGGCGTTCCGACGGTGCTGGTCGACTGCGACCTGCGACGGCGCGGCTCCAGTGAGCTGCTCCGGATCGGATCGAACGGGCTCTACGATTACCTGGCCGGACGGGCGACGCTGGACCAGGCGCTGGTGCTCGACGAGGAAACCGGGCTCCAGGTCCTCGGCACCGCGGCACCGCAGCCGGACGTCCATGATCCGCTCACGCCCGAGGCTCTGGCGCAGATGATGGTCGACCTGCGCAGCCGCTTCAAGGTGATCATCTTCGACACGCCGCCGGTGCTGGGCGTGGCCGATGCCCGCGCGATCGCGGCGCAGGTCGATCGGGTGCTGGTGATCTGCCGCTGGCGCCAGACCTCGCTTCGCGCCGCCGAAGCGGCGATCGACCTGCTGCTGGATGTCGGCGCCAAGATCAGCGGCGTCGCGCTCACCCAAGTCGATATCACGCGCTACGCCAGCACCGGACATGACGACACCTACGGGTACCAGAAGAAGTTCCAGGGGTATTACGTCAATTGACCCGGGGGCGCGTACGAACAAACGGGGCAGTGCTGAGGAAGCGCAAGGCCGCCCGGCGCGCAGTGACCTTGCTGTTGGCCGTTGCTGTGCCGTCTGGAGCGCACGCACAGACGGACGATCGCGGCATGAGCGTCGCCGATCGGGAACGGCTCATCAACGGCGGCGCCGGGACGAGCAGCGGGACCGGCATCCGCCTGGGCTCGTTCGTGCTGAACCCGCTCTTGCTGATCGACAGCCAGTATAACGACAACATCTTCGCGACCGACACCGGTCGACGTGGCGACGTCTTCCTGACTGCCCATCCAGAAGTCGCGCTCCGGTCCGATTTCGGGCGCAACGCCATCGCCGGGCGGGCTTACTTCGAGCGGAGCTTCCACGCCAAGTACCAAGGTGAAGATGTCTCTCAATATGGCGGCGCGATCGACGGGCGGTACGACATTTCGCGCAGCACCCGGCTGACCGGCGGCGTCTCGTTCGATCATGCGGCGGAAAGCCGTGGCAGCCTCGGCACGTTCCGGCAGACGGCCAAGCCAGCGGAGTTTTCAAGCACGGTCGCGGCAGCGGCGCTCGCCCAGGATTTCGGATCGCTGTCGCTCTCGGCGGGCGGGCGGGTAAGGACGCTGCGCTACTCGGATGCTCTCCTCGGCGCGACGCGTGTCGACCAGACCTATCGCGACCTGAACATCGTCGGCGGTACCTTGTCGGCCGGCTATGGCTTTCACGAGCTTACCCGATTGATCGTCGTCGCGGACGTGGAGCGGCGCCGCTACGTCCTGCGTCCCGGTGAGCCGGGCTTCGATCCGGTCACCTCCATCGACCGAAGTGCCGACGGTTTCCGCATCGAGGCGGGCGTCTCCCGCGAACTGAGCGCGCTGATTACGGGATCGCTGCGGGTCGGCTATATCCGGTACGATTATACCGACACCCGCCTCCGGGACATTGGCGGCTTTTCCTATTTCGGCGATCTCGACTGGCGCGTGACGCCGCTGACGACGATCACCGCGTCCGCTTCGCGCCGGCTCGATGAGACGACATCGCCGGTCACCGCCGGCAACCTGCGCGACGAGGTCCGACTGCGGGTCGATCACGAGCTGCTGCGCCGGCTCGTCCTGAATGCCGACGTCCGCTACGCATCGATCCGCCCGTCCGGCGCTTTCGCGAACAGCCGCGAGTTCGAACTGAGTGCGGGCGCCCGCTACTATATCGGCCGCAACCTCCGCATTCAGGCGGAGCTGCGCCGGAGCCAACGCGACTCTCGCGACCGCAATATCGCCTTCCGCTCGAACGCCGTCCTGATCGGGCTGCGGCTGGCGCGATGAGATCGGGCATGGCGGCGGCCGCACGTCGACCCAAGGGAGAGCTGGAATGATGGTGCGAGAGTTGGTGAAGCACGGCCTGAAGGCGTGGGGGGTCGAACTGCGCCACTATCCTCTGTTCCGCCGCGCCATTCACGTGCTGGTCCGCACCGGCGTGAAGCCGACCTTCGTGCAGGTCGGTGCGAACAACGGCATCGACTTCGACGACTTCTTCGCGGTGGTGAGCAGCTATGACCTGCCCGGCTTGGTCATCGAGCCGGTGCCCTATTATTTCGAGGCCCTCGCTCAGGCTTATAAGCGTCACCGCCAGATCGTGCCGGTCCAGGTCGCGCTGCATCCGACGGACCGGAGCGCGACCTTGTACCGCGCCAATCCCGACAAGCTGAAGCTCGGTTGGCAGCATGGCCTCGGCTCGTTCTCACGCGAGCATCTGATCAAGCATGGTGTGCCGGCGGATGCGATCATGGCCGAGCATGTGCCCTGCATGCCCTTGGCGGAAGTCGTCGACACCTACCTGCCGCAGGGTACGAACGTCGACATCCTGATGACCGATACGGAAGGGTTCGACGGGGAGATTCTGGGCATGGTCGACTTCCGCCGCATCCGGCCGAAGATCATCAAGTTCGAAGCCAAGCACCTGCCGCCGGAAACCCTCGCCCATATCGAGCAAAGGCTTGCCGAGGAGGGTTACCTGATCGAGCGCGGGCCAGAGGACTATGTTGCGGTGGAGCCGACACTTGCCGGCCGCTTCCGCTACCTTCAGGCGTCGCTGCGCTAAAGCAGGGTGCGGTCGTCCGCGCCTGACGCGTGGATCAGGCCGGATCGGCGGCAGGTTCGGGCAGGTCGCGGATCCGCACGGCGGGGACGCCGGCGTAGAGGCCGTTTGGGGCCAGCGTACCGCGGACGAGTGCGCCTGCCGCCACCACGCAGCCATCGCCGATCGTCGTTCCCGGCAGGATCGTCGCCGAGGCGCCGACCCAGCTGCCGCGACCGATCGACACCCGTTGCCATCGCACCGGTCCGGCGCGGGGATAAGCCGACTGGATTTCGTGGCTCAGCGTAACGATCGTCACCCGAGGGCCGATCGCGACCCCATCCGCGATCGTGATCCCCGCCGCGGCCTCGAGCAGACAATTGCGATTGACGAAGACGTGCTCGCCGACGTTGAGCGATCCCAGCACGATCGCCGTTCCCGGCGCGAACGTGGCGCTGGGAGCGATCGTAGCCCCGGCGGTGCGGATCAGGGCGCGCCTTACCGCAAAGGGCCAGATGTCGAGCGATTGGAGCCCGAGGAGCAGGCGCGGCCAGAAGGTGCGGGGATGCATCCGCTCAAGCGGCCGTTCGCATCGTCAGCCGCTTGGCCGCGCGCACGAGATCGGCGACCAGCGCGTGCGGCAAGCCGACCAGCGGGACACGTCCGGCCCCAAGCGCATCGAAGAAGGTTGCCGCTCCCGGAAGCGGGCGCGTCCACGACGCGTCGGCAAGCGCCTGATCATAGGCGCGGGCGGCGACCCGGTAGGGCGAGAGATCGCGGTAGGCGTCCAAGAACGAAGCGTGAGACTTCGCACCCGTCGCTCGGGCGGCCCACGGCTTCTGCCCCTGGGCATGGATGAAGGCCGGAGGGTGTCGCAGATTACCGAACCGCTCGCGCACCGTGTAGCCGGCCGAGCCGAAGAACTGGACGATGTCGGTCCCGCGCCGGAGCAAGCGCACCGGCAGGTGAGAGAACTCCGCGCTCGAGACGAGGGCGGTGAAGACCTCCTGATCGCCGAGCAGATGCGGTGGCCGCTCGTTCCAGGGCTGTTGCTGGGCGGCCCGGTACACATCGGCATCGAGCAGCGACATCCAGGCATCGATCAACCCACGATGCGCACGGGTGAGGCGGACCACGCCAGTGTTGAGGGTGAACGGCAGAACCCGGCCGACCGGCATGTTCCAGAGCCGCGTCCTCAGCGCGCCGGCGTCGCCATGGTTGGAGCAGAGCGCTTCCTCGGTCGCCACGATCATGTCTGACGGCAAGCCGCCGAGGATCGGCACGATGTCGCGTGTGACGATGATGTCGGAATCGATCCACGCGATGTCATCATGCCCGCGGTCGATCAGGGTGCGAATGGCCTTCGGCTTGATGTCGTAGCCCGACCAGTCACCGGCCAGGACGTAGCGGTTGAGCGCAACATGGGGGTAGGCGCGCAGCCACCCCATTAACGCCTCGCTCGGGTTCGGAAAGAAGAGCTGGACCTGAAGGCCGGGAGCGTGGCGGGCCAGGCTGGCGATGAGCAGGCGAACGCCCGGTTCGCACCACAGGCGGTTCTCCGCGACGCAGATCGTCGGGGCGCCGGATCGATCCGCGGCGGCCGCGGTGCCGAGGGCATCGACGTCCTTTCCTGCGAGCGTCGCTGGTTCTGCCGACATCAACGAACCGTCACGCCAGGTCGGACCAGCGGCGATCCTGCTGGATGAGCAATGGAAGGCGCCGGCCGCGTGCCCCAAGCCAGGGCCGCGAAGAGCAACAGCGAGCTCTGGTGAAATATCGCCGCGCCGAAGGACTCGAACGGAGCGCGCGCCGCATAGGCCAGGAACAAGGCGGACAGTAGGATGCCGCCGACATCGGCATGACGCATCGTTCGGAGGAACAGGCGGACACCGTAGACGAGGAAGATTCCGGAGAAGAGCGCGAGTCCGACGGTACCAAGCGTGACGCGCAGATCGAGCGCACTGTTGTGGAAGTGGAAGCCGCGCCTGCTGCCGATCATCAGCTCCCGCCAGATCGCCTCCGCCTCCAGATTGCCGGGCTGCCAGAAGGCCGAGTAGCCAAGACCGAGCCACGGCCGCTGGCTGATGAGGACATGCGCGCGGCTCCAGATGTAGGTCCGGCCGGTCAGCGACGTGTCCTTGCCCGACGCGCTGAGCAGATCGTTGAGGAGCGGGCCCGACCAGAGCTGTATCAGGAGCATGGCCGCGATCGCGGCGACGATGGTTGCGACCAGGACCGCCCCGCGCGCGGGGAGCGGCAGGGTTCGGGAGGCTGTCCACGCCAGGACCGCGCCGATGCCGATGATCGCGGCGATGACGGCGCCGGTCGACTGCGATGCCGCGACGATGGCCAGATCGACGACGATCAGCCCCACGCTCGCGAGGATCAGGCGAGTCTGACGGCGTGCGAGGGCATCTGTGAGCATCGCAACGGCGACGATCGCGCCGAGCGTCGCGGCATCGCCGGCGGCGTTCTTGCTGCCGGCCAGCCCGAGGAACCGGCGGCCTGTCCCGAACTCGCCATGCGCGGCACCGACGAGCATGTTGACGACGCCCCAGAGCAGGAAGGCGGCGAACATGCCGATGACGGCGCTGCGGCTGTTGACCGCCGCCGCGACCAGGATGGCGGCGATCACCGTGAGCAGGAACTCGGCACCATAATAGAGCGTCGCCTGCGGCAGGACGGACCAGAATATCGAAGCAAGAGCGAAACCGGGCAGCAGCAGGATCGGCGTGCAGCGCACCAGCGCGGGCAGGGCGGTCGCGCTGCGGAGCGCGATGAAGCCGACGACGAGCAGCAGATAGATGAGCACAAGGCCTTTCATCTGCAGCGCGAACAGCGTTACCGCGAACAGCAGGAAAGTGTAGGCCGCATCGACATCGAACGGCCGGGTTGCGACCGAAGTCAGCGGCGTGACGTGGGGCCGTCCGATCCGCCCCGCAGTCTGGCTGGTCATATGCGGCGCCTGAGGGGCGGCATCAGAAGTAGCGCTCGCCGACACGGACCGTGTCCCCCGGCATCACCCAGACCTGGCGCCCCTTCTTGAGCGACAATTCCTCCTCCACCGCTTCGTCGGCGCGGCGGATGAAGACACGGCTGGTGCGGGCGCGATAGGTGTAGCCGCCGGCAGTCGCGACCGCCTGCGCCACCGAAAGCCCCTGCGCATAGGGATACTGGCCAGGGCGGTTGACCTCCCCCAGAATATAGAACGGCCGAAACGTCAGCACGTCGATGCTCACCCGCGGATCCAGGATGTAGCCGGCGGCGAGCTTCTGCGTGATCGCCTCCTGGAGCTGGGCGACGGTCCGCCCGCGGGCGTCGATCGCGCCGATCAGCGGGAAGGCGAGCGCTCCGTCAGGGCCGACGGTATATTCGCCGTTGATCGACTGCTCCCCGAACACCGTGACGCGGATCTTGTCACCCGGGCCCAGTGTGAACGCCGCCGGTCGGTCGCCGGCAGCGATCTCACGCTGTGGGGCGGCCGCGGCTCCGCCGGCAACACCGGTCAACGAACCCTGCACCGCCAGCACGGCCCCTAGGATCAACCATCGCCGCTTCATTGCCGTACCCCTGACACGATCGAAACCATGCCTCTCCTAGCGGTTGGCGTGGCTCGACGTGTGGCGATGCTGCGCCGCCGCGGAGCAAGTCGCGCGCGCATCGGCCCGGTTCGGACATTGTTCGGCCGCGTATATGGCCACTGCCACCGAGCGCCCGGATGCGAGCGGGTGAGCTTCCGGAAGATCGCGCCGGGATCTTGCGGGCTCACGGCTCCGTATTTGAACCACCGTCGAAGCGGTCTAATCCAAACCGGACCAGTCTGTTCTGACCTGCTGTCGAGAGGCAGGATCGACAGCGACGGAAGAGAAGGTCGCGCCAAAGATACAAGGCACAAGGCGCGCCCATATTGCGGGTTGTTGCGCGTTTCATGTGCATTCGACCGAGGGGAACCGACCCACATCGGCGACATCGCCGCCCTGCTTACCCGGCTCATGGAATAAGACAGCCTGCCTTAGCGACCTTGCAGTCATGCAGGGCGCGAGCCGGGCGGAGCACAAGCCGATGCCAGTTGGTCCGCCCTGGGGATCACACATATTTGCGGGGGCGGCACTTGCGGCAGGCCTCGTGATCGCCGCCGTTCCGGGCGCGCTGTTCGGTGGCGAGCCTTCGCCTCGACCGGAGGGGCCGCCGGCCGGCTACGCCCTGACGCCCTCCTTCGCGGAGGAGTTTTCGAGTGCTTCGATCGACCGCAGCCGGTGGACGCACGCTTATGCCGATCCAAGTGCGCCGACCACCGTTGCGCAGCGGACTCTGGCGAACAACGGCGAGCGGGAGGTCTACTTCGACCGCGATTTCCTGGACCTGGGCATCGATCCATTCACGATCCAGCGTGGTGTTCTCACCATTCGCGCCGCACCGCTTACCGAGGCTGCTCGTGCCGCCGTGATGCGCGATATCGACGCGCTGCCGTCGCATCCCAGCATCCCGACGCTGCGGGCGGTCCGCTACAGTTCAGGCCTGATCTCGACGCGCGGGCGGTTCGCCCAGCGTTATGGCTATTTCGAAACGCGGGCGCGGTGGTCGGCGGGCAAGGGGTTGTGGCCGGCATTCTGGTTGCTGCCGGCAAGCGGAACATGGCCGCCCGAGATCGACATCCTCGAAGCGCATGGCGACAAGCCGACCTTCGTCTTCCACAGCCTCCATTCCAAGCGGGTGAAGTCCGCAACGAAGGTCGCCGATGCCAGCAATCCCCAGCAATTTCACCGCTATGGCGCACTGTGGCTGCCCGATCGGGTTGATTTCTACATCGACGGGAACAGGACCGGCACGATGCCGGCGCCGGCCGATCTCGATCAGCCCATGTACCTGATCGTCAACCTAGCGGTCGGTGGCAAGTGGCCGGGAGATCCGACACCCGAAGTGCGGTTTCCGGCGATGCTGGATGTGGACTATGTCCGGGCGTGGCGGCTCGACCGGCTGCCGCCGTCACGCTGATCGGCGGCCCCACAGCCGACGCAGCGCCGCCGCCGCCGGCATGCGCAACAGCGGCAGCATCGTCGGGTATGCCGCCGCGATCGCCACCGCCCGGCGGGCATCTCGCCGCTTGAGCGCTTCGATGAGGTGGGTGAAAGCCCAGGCGCGGCGCAACGCGCGATGGCGGGGAAGCAGCGCCCGCGTGGCTGCCCGATCGTTCTGCAAATCCCCGCGCAGCCGTTCGCCCGCCGCCATCATCTTGTCGACATGAGCGGTCGAGAGCCGGTGCGAGATCGACGTGCCGTGCTTGCGGTAGCGGTAGAGCGCGTCGGGCACGAGCAGGTAGCGGGCGCCGGCGCGAAGCAGCTGCACGATGAGCGCGTCATCCTCCGCGATCCGTAGCGTCTCGTCATATCGGATGCCCCGCCGGCGCAGGAAATCGGCGCGGATCATCGGCTTCAGAAAACCCAGATCGGGTGACCGGCCATACATGCGCGTACCGCGAAAATAGGACTCGAGGTCGATCCATTCCGCCGCGCGCGGGGCCGCCGCGCCGAGGAAGCGTCGCGGAGCGTCCGGCGAGCCGTCGGCAAACACCAGCAGATCGTCCGCCACCACGTCCGCGCCACCTGCCTCGGCGATCTCCACCAACCGCTGTGATCGCTCCGGATCGATCAGGTCGTCGCTGTCGAGCACGGCCAGCCAGCGGCCCCGCGCCGCGGCGATAGCAACGTTACGCGCGGCTGCCGGGCCGAGGTTCGCTGGCGTTCGCAGAGCCAGTACGCGCGGATCGGCGGCCGCAAGCTGCTGCGCCAGAGGCCAGCTGCCGTCACTCGAATGATCGTCGACGACCAGGACCTCGACCGTCACGCCCTGCTGCGCCAGCGCCGAAGCAACCGCTTCGCCGAGATAGTCGCGGCCGTTGAAGCTTGCCACCAGGAAGGACACGTCGATCTGGTCACGCAGCGCGGTGGTGTCGGCCTTCATCGTTCTCCCGACGGCAACTAGCTCACGGATGCAGCGAGCTATGCGCGGCGGACCTGACCGCGACCACCGGTCGGACCGCCAAGCTGATCCGCTTCGGATCAATCACGCTCGAGTGGTGATCGACCGATTAGCACCCTCTTAAGCGACCGCTTCCTAGCACCCTGACGCGCACTTACCGGGGCAGGGACGCACGATGCGGGCATGGTTTTGAAGAACGTCGCGGTTGCCGAAGCCATGGCCAGCTGCCGACCGATACTGGCTTGGGCAGCCGTGTTCAGCGGGGTCGTCAACCTGCTCTACCTCGTGCCGACGCTCTACATGCTGCAAGTCTACGATCGATACGTCCCGAGCGGGAACGGCGGAACGCTCGTGCTCGTCAGCATCATGGGCGGCATCGGTCTCGCCACGCTGGCGGCGATCGACTGGGTGCGGGGGCGCTTGCTGGTGCGGGTGAGCGCGCGGTTCGATCGGGTCCTTGCCGGACGGGCGCTGCTGGCGACGCTGGCCGGCCCGGACGTGACGCGAACCGATCGGGCGGAGGCGATGCGCGACTTCGACACGCTGCGCCAGACGATCTCCAGTGGTGCGATGATCGCGCTGTTTGATGCGCCTTGGGCACCGATCTATCTCGTCGTCGCTTTCCTCCTCCATCCCCTGCTCGGGCTCGTCACCCTGACCGGCGCGTTGCTTCTTCTCGTGCTCGCCTGGGGTAACGAGCGCTCGACCCACGCGCCTCTCGCGAACGCCAACCGCGAGGCGGCAATCGCTTACGCTCGCCAGGCGCACGTCTCCGCCTTTGCCGAGGAGGTGCGCGCGCTGGGCATGGCTGAGGCGCTGACCGCCAAGGCGCTCCAGGATCGCGCCCACGTCGCCCGGCTCCAGCTCGATGCGAGCTTCGCGGCCGGGCGCTATGCAGCGCTGATCAAGTTCTTCCGGCTGCTGTTCCAGTCCGCCGCGTTGGCGGTGGCGGCATGGCTGGCAGTGACGGGGCGGATCTCGCTCGGCGCGATTATCGCCGCCTCTCTGCTGCTCAGCCGGACGCTGGCGCCGATCGAGCAGCTCGTCGGCGCCTGGCGGCAGATCGTTCGGGCACGGGAGGCGTTCGCCAAGCTCGCGACGACACTGGGCACCGGTGCCGTACCCATTCGCACGCTGTTACCGGAGCCGACAGGTCGGATCGTGCTGGATGGCCTATCGATCCGGGCAGCGGACGGACGAACGCCGATCCTGACCGACATTTCGGCCAACATCGAGCCGGGGACGATGGTCGCGGTTGCCGGGTCGAGCGGCGCGGGCAAGTCGACGCTGCTGCGCGCTCTGGCCGGGGCGATCGACCCGACAAACGGAGCGGTTCGCCTGGACGGCGTGGCGCTCTGCGACTGGGACGTCCCGCAACGTGCCCGGAACGTCGGCTTCCTGCCGCAGGAGTTCGGCCTGTTTCCCGGCACCGTGAAGGAGAACATCGCCCGCTTCGCCACATACTGCGGGGACGACCCGGTGGCGGTCGACAGGCAGGTCATGGCGGCCGCGGCCTCGATCGGCGTGCACGACATGATCGGCCACTTGCCGCACGGCTATGACACTCTGATCGGGCCGGGCGGCACGGGTCTTTCGGCAGGGCAGATGCAGCGGATCGCGATCGCCCGGGCACTGTACGGCACGCCGCGGATCCTGATCTTGGACGAGCCTAACGCCCATCTCGACGCCGGCGCCTATGCCGCGTTGATCGAGTCGCTCGAGAGGTTGCGGCGGGAGGGGCACACGATCGTCGTCGCCGCTCATGGTGCCGACCTGATCCGCATGTCCGACAAGCTGCTGGTCCTGGCAGGCGGTCGTCTGACGCGGTTCGAGGACGTGCCGGGCACGTCGCGTGTTCCGGGCGCAATGTTGTCCCCCGTCGACCGGAGGGCAGCGTGATGTCGGCGGCGGCGATCGATCGCATCACCGCGGTCGGGTCCGGCGCACCGGACGATCCCGGCCGTGAGATGCTGATCGGCGGCGGCGTGCTGGCGGCGTTCGTGGCGGTCGCCGTTGGCTGGGCGGCGCTCGCTCCGCTCGGTTCGGCCGCCAGCGCACCGGGCGAGATCAAGGTCTCGGGCGAACGGCAGTCGGTCCAGACACTCAAGGGCGGCGTCGTTTCGATGCTGCGGGCCCGCGAGGGCGCGGAGGTGCGCGCCGGGGATCTTCTGGTCGGCTTCACGAGCGCCGCGGCACTGGCCGAGGAACGCGCGCTCGCCACCCGGACGATCGATCTTCACGCCGAGATCGCCCGGCTGGAGGCCGATCGATCCGGTTCGCTCAAGGTCGCGGCGCCAGCGGATTTCCAAAGCCTCGCTCCCAGCGACCGGGTGCAGGCGGCGCGGGCGCTGGCGATGGAGCAGCGCGTGCTCGACGAGATGCGCAGCACTCGCGCGGCGCGGCAGGGCACGTTCCTAGCGCAACTCGGCGAGGTCGGCGCGCAGGTCTCCGCCTACAGCATCCGCCGTCGGTCCGCCGAGGCACAGCACGCCTTCAACCAGCAGGAGCTGACCGGTATCGAGGCGCTGGCGGCCAAGGGCTATGCGACGCGCACGAGGGTTCTGGCGCTCAAGCGCTCTGGGGCGGCGCTGGAGGGAGAGCAAGGCGCCTACGCTGCGGAAATCGGTCGGCTCCGGCAGAGCGCGGCCGAGGCGCGGTTCCAGATGACCGAGGATCGCGAAAAGGCGAGCGAGGCGACCGCCGATCGTTTGCGCCAGGCCCGTGCGGAGCTCCAGGGTGTCCTGCCGGAATGGCGTGCCGCACGCGACGGACTGGCCCAGACCGAGGTGCGCTCCCCGGTCTCCGGCGCGGTCGTCGGGCTGCGGATGCACTCGATCGGCGGCGTCGCCATGCCGGGAGAGACGCTGATGGAAGTGGTGCCGGCGAACCGGTCCCTGACCATCGAGGCGCAGGTCGCGCCTTCCGACGTGAACCTGATCCGCCTAGGCCAACAGGCCCAGATCCGCATCCCATCCATCCACGATCGCCGCGTGCCGACCATCGCGGGGCGGGTGACGCGCGTCTCCGCCGACCGACTGGTCGACGAGCGGACCGGACGCGCTTTCTACACGGCATCGATCCTGGTTCCGCCGGCGTCGCTCGACGGCCTCACCCGCACCGCCGGGCTCGCGGGGCGTCTGAAGCCCGGCACGCCTGTCGAGGTGCAGGTGCCGCTGCGCGCGCGGACCGCGCTGCAGTTTTGGCTGGAGCCGCTCGTCCAGTCGCTGTCGCGAGCCGGATCTGAACGCTGAAGACAAGACAGGCCGGAGAGGCCGGAAGGGCTCGAAACGGGTCCAAGAACGATAGGGGAAGCAAGCATGGCGTATCTGAACTATTTTGGTCAGGCGATGGCGACCACACCGTGGTCTTCGAAGACGATCAGCGGCGGCACGACATCGGCCGCGGCGAATACCGTGCTGAGCGGCACGAGCGGCGGCGACAACTTCGTGCCCAATGCGGTGCGGACGATGGCCGGCGGCGCCGGCGACGACATGTATCAGTACGTCACCATGGACAAGAAGGTGGTCGAGGCGGCGGGCGGCGGCGTCGATACGGTCTACGTCAATTCCAGTTACGTCATGCCCGACCATGTCGAGAACCTCACCGTCTGGTATGGTCCGAGCGTGAAGGGCAACGCCCTCGGCAACCTGATGATCGGTAGCGGGGCGGCCGAGACGGTCAACGGTGCCGCCGGCGACGACCTGCTCGTCGGAAAGGGCGGCCATGACGTGTTCCGCTTCGATGCGAAGTCCGGCTACGATGTTGTCGCCGACTTCGTCACCGCGGGCGCCGACAGCGATATCATCCGCCTGGCCGGCTACACGCAGTTCACCCGCTTCGATCAGGTCAGGGCGGCGATGACGCAGAGCGGCAGCGACGTCATCCTCAAGCTGGACGGTGCCGACGCGATCAAGTTCAGCAACCATGCGGTCGGCGATTTCACCGCGGGCAACTTCCAGCTCGGGCTCGACCTGACCGGCTACCGCCTGACCTTCGCCGACGAGTTCAATACGCTTAGCCTGTGGAACGGGGCGAGTTCCGGCACGTGGCGAACCGACTATGGCTACGGCGCGACCCGGGACGCGCTCGGATCGCGGACGCTCACCAACAATCACGAACAGGAGATCTATATTGACGCGGCGATGAAGGGCGCGGGTACGAACCCGATCGGGATCACGCCATTCGCGATCGACAACGGCGTGCTCACGATCACCGCCTCACCGACGCCGACCGCGCTCAAGTCGCAGCTGTACGACATGAACTACACGTCCGGCCTGCTCACCACCAAGCAGTCGTTCGCGCAGCAATATGGCTATTTCGAAGCGAGGATGGACGTGCCGGAAGGAAGCGGCCTGTGGCCAGCCTTCTGGCTGCTCCCGGCGAACGGGGCATGGCCGCCGGAAATCGACATCATGGAAAGCTATGGCACCGCCCAGACCGTGTTCACCGCCCACAGCGCGGCAAGCGGCAGCCACACCCAGGTCTCCGCCACGGATTTCGATTCGGGAATCCTGACCGGGTTCCACACCTACGGCATGCTGTGGACGGCGCAGACGCTCAGCTGGTACCTCGACGGGGTCAAGATCTTCGAGCAGCCGACGCCAGCCGATCTCAACAAGCCGATGTATATGATCGTCAACCTGGCAGTGACCGGGGACGCGCCGACCGGGATGACCGGCGAGCTCCAGGTCGATTACGTGCGGGCCTACGCGCTGCCGAACACGCCCCTGGCGATTCAGAAACTGATCGGCACGGCGGGCGACGACCTGTTCACGGTGACCTCCACCAAGGACACGATCCTTGAGCAGACCGATGGCGGCAACGATCGCGTCGTCGCGCACGTCGATTACACGCTGCCGATCAACGTCGAGGACCTGACCCTGGCGGGCGATGCCGTGCGCGGCACGGGCAACGGCAAGGCGAACGTGATCGTCGGCAATGCCCGCGACAACCTGCTCGAAGGTCTCGGCGGCAATGACGATCTTGATGGCGGGGCCGGTGCCGATCGCATGACCGGCGGGTCCGGCAATGATAGCTATCATGTCGACCATGTCGGCGATGTCGTCTTCGAGGCGGCAGGGCAGGGCCGGGACACAATCTTCTCGGCCGTCGATTACACCTTGCCGGCCGACGTCGAAGTCCTGACGCTGACGGGTGGCGCCTTGCGGGCGACCGGCAACGCGCTGGCCAATGTCATCACCGGCACCGCGGCCGATAACATCCTGACCGGCGGGGCCGGCAACGACACGCTGGCCGGCGGGGCGGGGCACGATGTGTTCGTGTTCGCCAAAGGGTTCGGCAAGGACCTCATCAGCGACTTCGCCATCGGCGAGGACGGGATCGACTGGAGCGCGCTGGCCGCGGCGAAGATTGCACCGGTCGTTAAGGCGTATGGCAGCGGATCGATCGTGAGCTTCGGTGCGGACGCAATCACCCTGCTAGGTGTGACACCCAGCGAACTCGCCGCCCATCACGTGTTCGGCTGATAAGGGGGCGGGGCGGCCCGGCTGTGGATCAGCCGGGCACGGCCTCGTTGATCTGCAGGATGGGCTGAATGGCGGTGAAGTTGGCGACGTCGGCCATGATCTCGCCGGCGTGGGGACCCGTCATCGCCGCTTTCAACGCCTCCGGGGACGTGAAGCGAAGGATCGCCGTCGCCACGAACGGCGGTGCGCCACCATCGGCCGCCGCCACCCCGCGCAGAGCCTCGACGCTGACCAGCCCGTCGCTGCCCCAGCGCGCGAACAGCAGCGGCAGATGGGTCCGGGCATAATAATCGAAGTCGAAGGCGTGATCCGCCTGGTCTGGATAGAGGACGGTCACGGTCGCCACGGCCAAGCTCCCTTGCGGTTTCGCCGTTTCTGACACCGCGACGGCGCTGTCGCAATCGCCGGCCGGCGCGCCCGATGCGGCAGGGCCTTTTAGTAGGAGCCGCGCGCGCCGACGACGGCGGGAACGGTTGCGAGCAGGATCCCGATGTCGACGCGCAGCGACTTGGTGCGTGCATAGGTGACGTCGAGCGCGACGCGGCGACGATAGCTCGTGTTGCTCCGTCCGCTGATCTGCCACAACCCGGTGAGCCCGGGCTTCACGCTGGCGTAGGAGCGCAGATAGCGGCCGTAGCGTGGGATCTCCCCGGCCACGATCGGACGCGGGCCGACCAGGCTCATGTCTCCGCGCAGCACGTTGAAGAATTGCGGAAGCTCGTCGAGGCTACTCTTGCGCAGGAACCCGCCGATCGGCGTGATCCGCGGATCCTTCTTGAGCTTGTGATCGCGTAGCCATTCCTGCTGCGCCGCCGGGTCCGTCGCCAGCAGATCGTGGAGCCGCTCCTCCGCATCGACGACCATCGAGCGGAACTTGTAGCAGGTGAACATCTGTCCGTTCCGGCCGATACGCTTGTGCCCGAAGAACACTCCGCCCGGGCTGGTGACCAGGATCAGGATCACCACGGCCACGAACAAGGGCAGCAGGATCAGGATCGCGCAGGATGCTCCCACGATGTCTATCGTGCGCATCGCCGCGGCTTCGACCGGTCGCGTTCGGGGTGATGTCCTGAACGCGCCGGGACCATCGACATCGACCCTGTAAAGGCTGCTATCACTCGACAAAGCGTGCACGTCGCTCCCCTACTGGCATACTCACGCGGACTGGTGCAGCGCAGCAAGGATATGCCGCCGACCGGCGCGCGCCACAAGCAAGCTCGAGCAGGGATGCGTCCGATGCAGAGCTAAAACTGTGTCCGATGTCGATTGATGCCGGATCGCGCCAAGTTCCCGCCGATGGAGCTCGAACATCGCCGCGAGCTATAGCCGGCAATTGGTGGTAAAAAGGTAGGAGACACGTCCGGAGCGACTTGATAAGTCTCTGGATAGGAGCAGGATGATCTCCGATATTGGGAAACCAGGACGGTTATTTGATCCATTTGCGCGCCTTTGCGCCTCTCGCCGCTTCGGCAGCCGGAAAACCGAACGGGTTTCTTAACCTTTGAAGTCGAGGCTGCGCCCCTGCTATGATCACTGTGGATAAGCGTTGAAGATGCGAACAGCGGACCGCGATGAACCTCTTCTCGATCCTGATGCGCGGCGCGGCGAACGCTTTCGCGTCCGGCTTTACGTCGGCCGGTCCGGTGCAAGCCAGGCGCCGGGAAACTTCACGGTGATCTACGACCTGTCGCGCACCGGCTTCCTGACGGACACCGTGCCGCACCGCAGTCCTGGTGACTGGTTGCGGCTCCATCTGCCAACGATCGGGGATGTCGAGGCGCGGATCGTGCGGGAAGCGGACGGCATGTTCGGTTGCGAGTTCAGCCAGCCGCTCACGCCCGCCCAGCTGCAGGCGGCGCGCGCCGGGAGCAAGGTGATCTGGCCCGAGTTCGGCAGCGCCGAGCTGCGCGACCGGGGGCAGCCGCAGTTCGAGCGGGCGGCCAGACCGGCGCAATCGTTAAACGACATCGTCGGTGCCGATCTCATCGACGAGCCGCAACGCTGGCCGTTGCCCGCGCGTACCGCGATCTGGCTGGGCGGGGCCGCGGCTCTGTGGGGGCTGATCGCGCTAGCGGTCAGCTGATCGCGCCTGCCTTCCGATCGGCTTAAGGAACGTCTTCGGGTTGTTCCGCTGCGGGACAGCCGCCAATCGGTCCGAACCCGGCTGCATATCGATCGAGACAGAAGGGTGAAGGCGGCGTTAAGGCTGGCGCATGGCCGAAGCTTCCGATTTTGCCTCGCTCACTGCCTCGCTGGTCCGCCGCACTCCGGCGCCCGACTGGCTGGACGCCGAGGACGACGACGATGAGGTCGCCGCGACGGCCGCCGGCTGGCAGTCGGATGTCCGGTTGTTCGCGATTACCTGGGCGGCGGGGTTCGTGTTCTTTCTGACCTTCATCGCCTGACGTGGCGAGGGGCTAGTCGCAGGCGCGGTGCAGCCGCCAGGCGATCGCCGCCGCACCGATGCTCATTACCGCCACCATCAGCAGCGTCATCTCCACGGTCACGCCGATATGGACGAGGCCGAACAGAACCAGCGTCGCCGCCACCATCGCGCCGGAATTGACGATGTTGTTCGCAGCCACGGTGCGGCCGGTCTGCGTCTTCGGAACGCTGGTCGTCAGGAAGGCGTAAAGCGGCACGACGAACATACCGCCAGCCAAGGCGACGCCGAACAGGTCGAACATCACGCGCATGGCGCGCGGCATGGCGATGAACTCCCGCAAGGTCGACAGATCCGGGCCGGCCGGCGGCCAGTGGGTGGCGGTCCAGTAAAGGTCGAGCACGAAGAGCCCCATGCCGATAGCCGCGGCCGGCGCGAACTTGGCGGAGACGGTGCCGTTGAGCAGGCGGTTGATGGCGATCGATCCGATCGCAACGCCGACCGAGAAGATTGCCATGAACAACGTCGCGACCGCCTGGTCCGCGGCCAGCACGTTCTTCACCAGCGGCGGAAACTGGGCGGCGAGGATCGCACCCTGCGACCAGAAGAAGCTGATCGCCAGGATCGCCAGGAAGAGGTGGCGGATGTGCATCGTCTGGGAGACGAGCTGGACCGACGATCGCACGATGTGGAAATCGATCCGGGTGCCGCGGGTGGCGGCCGGGGCGTCGGGCACCTCCTGGCCGCTAAGTCGCCCGATCAGCGCAATCAGCAAGACCAGACCGGCAGCGTATTCGGTCGGAATGATGCCGCCGACGATCGTGCCGCCGAGGATCGCGAAATAGGTACCCGCCTCGACAAGGCCGGTGCCGCCCAGCACCTCGTCCTCGTGCAGATGCTGGGGCAGAATGGCGTATTTGATCGGGCCGAAGAAGGTCGAATGAACGCCCATGGCGAACAGGGCGGCGAGCATCAGCGGGATCGAATGGAGCATCAGCCCGAGCGCGCCGCACACCATGATGCCGATCTCGGCGGACTTGATGATGCGGATCAGCCGCGCCTTGTCGTGCCCGTCGGCGAGCTGCCCGGACAGAGCGGACAGCAGGAAGAAGGGCAGGATGAACAGCCCGCCGGCGATGGCGCTGAACGCGGTTTCGCGCTGCGGATCGCTGTAGATGCCATAAATGACCAGCATCACCATGGCGGTCTTGAACAGGTTGTCGTTGAACGCGCCCAGGAACTGAGTGACGAACAGCGGCAGGAACCGGCGTCGAGCCAGCAACCTGAGGGAAATGTTCATGCGGTGGTTTCTGCTCGACCGTTTCTTTGCGCTTATCGCCGGTCGCCATAGCGCAGCCGCCGGGGAGCGTCCATCGCGGCACCGGGTCTCCCCAAGCCCAGCCGTTCGCGCTAAGGGGTAGGTCACATGCTGACGCTACCGAACATGCTGACCCTGTCGCGCATCTTTGCGGTGCCGATCCTGGTCTTCCTGCTCTGGCATCCGGGCTGGTTCGATTACGCGCTCGCCTTTGGCCTCTATGTGCTGATGGGCGTGACGGATTATTTCGACGGCTATCTGGCGCGTGCGCAGGGCGCGGTCTCCCGGCTTGGCATCTTCCTCGATCCGATCGCCGACAAGATCATGGTCGCATCGGTCATCGTCATGCTGGTCGCGTTCGACAGCATCGCCACCGGCCGGCCCCTGATCGAAGGCTGGCACGTCGTCGCCGCACTCGTCATCCTGCTTCGAGAGATTGCTGTGTCGGGCTTGCGCGAGTTCCTCGCCGACCTGCGCGTGTCGATCCCGGTCAGCAAGCTCGCCAAGTGGAAGACGACCTTCCAGCTCGTCTCGCTCGGCGGGCTGATCCTGGGCGGAGCGGTGCCGCAATGGCCGTTCGTCCGCGATGTCGGCCTCTTCAGTCTCTGGGCGGCGGCGCTGCTGACTTTGCTGACGGGCTGGGATTATCTCCGCGTCGGCCTGAAGCACATGGATTGACGGGCATGGCCGTCGATCTCCTCTACTTCGCCTGGGTCCGCGAGGCTGTCGGCAAGGATGGCGAGCGAGTCGATCCGCCGACCGGTGTCGAGACCATCGCCGACCTGCTCGATTGGCTGGCGGGGCAGGGCGACGGCTACGCCGATGCCTTCGCCGATCGCGCCCGGCTTCGCGCCGCGGTTGACCAGGCGTTCGTGCCGCTGGATGCGAGCATCGCCGGCGCGCGGGAGATCGCCATCTTCCCGCCCGTGACCGGGGGATGATCGACGTTCGCGTCCAGCCAGGCGACATCGACGTTGCCGCCGAGCTTGCCCGGCTCGAGGCGAGCGGTGGCGGTGCGGTGGCGAGCTTCACGGGATTGGTGCGCGGCGACGGTGGGCTCACCGAACTTCTGCTCGAGGCCTATCCCGGCATGACCGAAACGGCGCTCCGGGGCATTGCCGAGCAGGCCGCGGCGCGCTGGCCGCTATCGGCCCTGACCGTGGTGCATCGTCATGGACCGCTCGCACCAGGTGCCCGGATCGTGTTCGTCGGCACCGCATCGCGCCACCGCGCAGCGGCGCTGGAATCGTGCGCCTTCCTCATCGACTGGCTGAAGACCGGTGCGCCGTTCTGGAAGCGGGAGAGCTTCGCCGACGGCACCAGCCGATGGGTCGAGGCTCGCGGCGAGGATGACGCCGCGGCCGCGCGCTGGGCTTGACGGTTGCACCGCAAGCCACGCCTGCCCAGCAAGGTCTGCGTGGCCTGCGCTCGTCCGTTCGTCTGGCGAAAAAAGTGGGAGCGGGACTGGGAAAGTGTCCGCTACTGCTCGGATCGGTGTCGGCGGATGGGTCCTGCCGAGCCGGAGAAAGCTTAGTACGTTTCTCATTATCCTGACGCGCTGGCTCGATCTGAACGCTACCGCAGGCAGGCATCCAGGCCGCTGCCGCGTACGATCGCGATTCGGCGGGTGATGTTGTTGCCGTAGCGGCGGGTGAAGCCGGTCGGGGCGATCGCGCCGCGCTTCTTCGGCAGGGGCAGGATCGCGGCGATCCGCGCCGCCTCGCTCGGGCTGAGGTTCGACGCGTCGTGCTTGAAGTAGCGCATCGCGCCCGCATTCGCGCCATAGGTGCCGATGCCGGTCTCGGCGATGTTGAGGTAGACCTCCATGATCCGCCGCTTGCCCCAGATCCCCTCGATCAGCAGCGTGAACCATGCCTCCAGGCCCTTGCGGACGTAGGATCGGCCCTGCCACAGGAACGCGTTCTTCGCCGTCTGCTGGCTAATCGTCGATCCGCCGCGAAGCCGCCGGCCCTTGGCGTTACGCTCCATCGCCTCGCTGATGGCATGTAGGTCGAAGCCGTGGTGGCTGCAGAAGTTGCCGTCCTCCGCACCGATCGCCGCGCGCGCCATGTCGGGATCCATCCGCGACAGGCTCATCCAATCCTTGTGGATGCCGCGTCCGGCGGCGAGATCGCCCAACATCGTGATCGTCACCGGCGGCGGCACGAAGCGGTAGGCGAGCACCCAGATCACGGAACCGGCGACGAAGAAGACGATGCCGCGCCCGATCCACCAGCCGATGCGGTAGGGCCAACCGCGGCGGCGGCGCGGCGGCATGCTGTCTGCGCCGACCTTCTGTCGCCTTGCCCGTCGGAAGAATGCCACGCCGTCCGCCTCCGTTCGCCTGCTGGCCGGTCTGCCTGAACGCGCTCTATGCAGGTTTGTCTCGCGCGACCAAGCGCATGTTTCTACGGCAACGCTGTACGGCAGGAGTGAGCGGGATGAAGGCAGTCGGTGTGATGCTGGCCATGGGGCTGGCGGCGCCGGCGGCGGCGCAGGACCTGCGGCCGCTCTGCGCGGATCGGCCGGGCCTCGAAACGCCGGCCTGCACCGTCGATGCGGGGCATGTCCAGGTCGAACTCGGCCTCGGCGACTGGATCCTCAACCGCGGAGCGGACGTGCGGACCGACACCATCCTGGCCGGCGACATCCTGGCCCGGATCGGCCTGACCGGCAATCTGGAGGCACGCCTGGGCTGGACGGCTTACGGCCACCAGCGCGAACGCGATCGTACCACCGGCGCCGTCGACCGGACGGCGCGAACCGGCGATGTCACGATCGGATTCAAGCAGAACCTGCGGAACCCCGACGGGTCGGGCCTGTCGATCGCCTTGCTGCCTTATGCCACGCTGCCGGTCGGGCGCGGCCCGATCGGCGCCGGGGATTGGGGAGCGGGGCTGATCGGCTCGATCAGCTACGAACTGAGTGATACGCTCCAGGTCGTCGCCTCGCCCGAGATCGACGCTGCCGTCGACGAGGACGGCGATGGGCGACATCTGGCTTATGGTGGCGAGGTCGGCCTCTCAGGCACCCTAACGGACGCGCTTTCCGCAACCGTGGACGTCGAGCTTCTCCGCGATCGTGATCCGGGTCAGCACAGCACCAAAGCGCTTGCCGGCGTGTCTCTGGCCTGGCAGCCGCAGAAGCTGCTGCAGTTCGACGTCGGCTCGAACGTCGGCCTCAATCACGCGAGCGCGGACGTGGAAGTCTATGTTGGCGTGACGCGAAAGTTCTGACCGTCCTGCAAACGCGAAGGGCCGATCCACCTCGCGGCGGACCGGCCCTTCGACGTCCCATGATGTCGCGTTATGCGAGGGAGGGCAGGAGCCTCTTCTCGCCGGCCATCCGCATCATCGCCTTCTGCAGCTTGTCGAACGCGCGGACCTCGATCTGGCGGACCCGCTCGCGGCTGACACCGTAGACCTGGCTCAGTTCCTCGAGCGTCTTCGGGTCCTCCGCCAGGCGACGCTCGGCCAGGATGTGCTTCTCGCGATCGTTGAGCGAGTCCATCGCCTCGACCAGCAGGCCGTGACGAACGTCCTTCTCTTCGGATTCGGCGAGCCGCTCGTCCTGCAGAGGATCGGTGTCGACCAGCCAATCCTGCCACTGACCCTCGCCATCCTCGCGCATCGAGACGTTGAGCGAGGTGTCGCCCCCCATCGCCATGCGGCGGTTCATGGAGGTGACTTCCTCCTCGGTCACGCCGAGATCGGTCGCGATCTTGGCGAGATCTTCGGGCTTCAGGTCGCCGTCCTCGAACGCGTCGAGCTTCGACTTCATCCGCCGCAGGTTGAAGAACAGCTTCTTCTGGGCAGCGGTGGTGCCCATCTTCACTAGGCTCCACGACCGCAGGATATATTCCTGGATCGAGGCGCGGATCCACCACATCGCATAGGTGGCGAGACGGAAGCCGCGATCCGGCTCGAACTTCTTCACGCCCTGCATCAAGCCGATATTGCCTTCGGAGATCAACTCGGACGTCGGGAGGCCGTAGCCGCGATAGCCCATCGCGATCTTCGCAACGAGGCGGAGATGGCTGGTGACGAGACGCTGCGCCGCCCCCGGATCGCCATGCTCGGCGAACCGCTTAGCGAGCATATACTCTTCCTCCGGCTGGAGGAGCGGGAACTTGCGGATCTCGGACAGGTAGCGGTTGAGGCCGGCCTCGCCGCCAAGCGCCGGGATCGTCGCCGGGACGTTTTTGCCAGTGGCCATGTCGGGTTTACTCCCTTCGCGTCGCGGTCGGATCTTTTCGCCCCGCGCTTGTTAACGTTTATACCGCAAGTTCGCTGAACAGTTCCTGCATATCGGCTGGAATCTTGCTTTCGAACGACAAAGCGCTTCTTGTCACCGGGTGAACGAAACCCAGGTGTGCGGCATGCAGCGCCTGCCGCGCAAAGCCGATCCTTGCCAATAACTCCCGATGGGCCGGACGGGTCCGTCCGTAAACGGGATCACCGAGCAAAGGATGGCTGATCGAGGCCATGTGGACGCGGACCTGATGCGTCCGCCCGGTCTCCAGCCGGCACTCCACCAACGATGCTTCTCTTAACGGGGAAATGAGGCGATAGTGCGTCACGGCGCGCTTGCCGCGATCGCCCTCGACGATCGCCATCTTCTGGCGGTTGGCGGCGGACCGGGCGAGCGGCGCATCGACCGACCCGGCCGAGGGGTCGGGCCGGCCCGCGACGATCGCGCGGTAGCGCCGATCGATGCTATGGTCCTGGAACTGCGCGGCCAATCCCTCATGCGCCCGGTCGGTCTTGGCGGCGACGATCAGCCCCGACGTATCCTTGTCGATGCGGTGCACGATGCCCGGCCGCGCCACCCCGCCAATGCCGGAGAGGCTCCCGTCGCAATGGTGGAGCAGCGCATTGACTAATGTGCCGTCGTAATTGCCGGCGGCAGGGTGAACGACCAGGCCCGCGGGCTTGTCGACGACGATCAGGTGCTCGTCCTCATAGGCGATGACGAGCGGGATGTCCTGAGCTTCGTTATGGGCAGGGCGCGGATCCGGAACGGCGACGTCGAAGCGGGCACCGCCCGCGACCTTGGTCGCCGGATCACGGACGGCGGCGCCCAATGCGTCGGTAACGTGGCCTGCGGAAATCAGCGCCTTTAACCGCTCGCGCGAGAGCGTGGGCAAGGCGGCCGCCAGCGCACGGTCCAGCCGCCATCCGGCTGCGTCCGCCGCCGTCACCGCGCTTCGTATCGACACCCCCGCGTCCATCCGGTAGCCGATGTGGCGATGGCCACGGTGATTGCAAGGCACTTGATTGATCGCATCCTCGCCCACGCCGCGGCCGAGCCGGACCGCGAGGTGTGCGGCCTGCTCTTCGGCGGGAACGGACGGATCGTTGCCGCCGAGGCTGCCGCCAACGTTTCGCCGCAGCCCGCGGACACGTTCGAGATCGATCCGCGCGCGCTGTTCGCGGCCTTGCGGGCCGAACGGGCAGGCGGACCGCCACTCGTCGGGCACTATCACTCCCACCCCAACGGGCGCCCCGAACCATCGCCGCGCGATGCCGCCGCCGCCGAGCCGGGGCGGCTATGGCTGATCGTCGCGGGCCGCGCGGCGCGGCTGTGGTTCGCCGAACCAGCCGGGTTGTTCACCGCGGAGGCGCTGGACATCGTCTGAGCGCCGTTGCATCGGCACCGCCCAGCGCCCACAAGGGCGCTACGTTCACCGGGGTTCGCGCCAGACCATGACGATTACTGCCGTCGATTTCGCCAGCCTGCTCTGCTCGCGTCTCTGCCACGATCTGCTCTCGCCCGTCGGCGCGCTCAACAACGGCATAGAATTGCTCACTGACGAGCACGATCCGGAAATGCGCGCCCGCTGCCTGGATCTGCTGGCGGAAAGTGCCCGGGCGTCCGCCAACAAGCTGAAGTTCTTCCGCCTGGCGTTCGGTGCCGCCGGCGGCTTCGGCGATGCCGTCGATGTGCGCGAGGCCAAGGCGGCGATCGAAGGGCTGCTCGGCGAAGGGCGGATCAAGCTCGGCTGGATGGTCGCGGAGCCCGCGCTGCCTAAGACGGCGATCAAGGTATTGCTCAACCTCGCTCTGATCGCCGGCGACGCGCTCGTCCGCGGCGGGCGCATCGACATCGGGGCCGAGGAAGGCGAGATCGTCGTTCGGGCCGAAGGGCCGCGACTGGTGCTCGATCCGGAACTGCGGACTGCCCTCTTGGGCGAGACCGATCCCGAGGCGCTGACGCCCCGTGCCGCCGCGGCCTGGCTCGTCCACAAGCTGGTCGACGAACATGGCGGCCGCATCCAGGTCTCCCCGGCGGAAGACGGCGTGCTGATGTTCGGGGCGACTCTCCGCGCCAAGTAGGTTCACCGCAGGAACGCGCTGTTTACCACCGCCGTGACAAGGCGGTGGCATGGACGATCTGATGAGCGAATTTCTCGCGGAGACCCGCGAGATGCTCGATGCGATATCGGGCGAGATCGTCGCGTGGGAGGCGGATCCGAAGGATCGCGCCCGGCTCGATGCGATCTTCCGCTTCGTCCACACCGTCAAGGGCAGCTGCGGCTTCCTCGATCTGCCGCGGCTCGCACGGCTGAGCCACGCAGCCGAGGATGTCCTGGCGGAGGTTCGCGCCGGCCGTCGCGCGCTCGATGCAGCCTTGGTCAGCGGCGTGCTGGCGGTGGTCGACCGGATCGGCGAGCTCGTCACCGCGATCGGATCGGGCGAGAGCCTGGACGACAAGGAGGATCACAAGCTCGTCGCCGCACTGGAGCAGGGCGCCGCCGCCGAGCCGCCGACGATCCCGGTCGCATCCGGGCGGCGCGGCGCGGCGCGCAGTATTCGCCTGCCGATCGAACTAATCGACCGGCTGATGAGCGGCGTCTCCGATATGGTGCTCGCCCGCAACGAGCTTGCTCGGGAGCTCCGCGAGATCGACCGCCATGCGCCGGTGGATGCCGCGTTCGAACAACTCTCGACGACGGTCGCCGAGCTGCGCGACGCGATCAGCCGCACCCGCATGCAGCGGCTCGACCAGCTGTTCGCCGCCCTGCCGCGCATGGTCCGCGACCTTGCCGCGGAGTTGGGCCGCGATGTTGTGCTGGAGATGGACGGCGGCGAGGTTGAGCTTGACCGCGAGATGATCGAGGCGATCCGCGATCCCCTTACTCATATCATCCGTAACGCAATCGACCATGGCATCGAGCCGCCGGCCCGACGGCGGGCGGCCGGCAAGCCGACCGCCGGAACGCTGCGCATCGGCGCCCGCCAGAGCGGCAATCAGATCGTGATCGAGGCGTCCGATGACGGCGCGGGCATTGATGCGGATCGCATCGCCGCACGTGCCGTAGAGTGCGGACTGATCCCGGCCGCGCAGGCGACGATGCTCTCGGCCGAGCGCAAGCTCGACCTGATCTTCCAGCCCGGCCTGTCGACCGCGCGTGCGGTAACGGAGGTGTCCGGGCGCGGCGTCGGCATGGACGTGGTGCGGGCCAATCTGGAGCGGATCGGCGGCGTCGTCGAGGTTCACAGCGTCGTCGGCGTTGGCACCCGGCTCACCCTCCGCGTACCGCTGACCCTGACGATCATGCCCGCGCTCACCGTCACCATCGCCGGCCAGCGCTTCGCCATCCCCCGGGTGGCGATCGAGGAAATCGTCCGGGTCGGCCGCGGCGGCCGGATCGAGACGATCGGCGGTGGCACCGCGGCGGTCGTGCGCGGCCGCCGCATGCCCTTCGTCGACGGCAGCGCGGTGCTCGGTGGCGCTGACGGCGGCGACGCCGACATCCTGGTCGTGCTGCGCCTAGGCGGCGGCACCTTCGCCCTCGCAGTCACGACGGCGCACGATCACGAGGAACTGGTGGTCAAGGCCGCCGCACCGATGGTGATGGCGACAGGTCTCTATGCCGGAACGACGCTGCCCGACAGCGGCCGGCCGATGCTGCTGCTCGACCCCGCCGGCATCGCCGCCGCAGCAGGCATCTCCGAACTGACCGACGACGCTTTGCCGGCGATCGGTGACGCGGCGGCGGCGGTACCGCTCGTCCCCACCTTGCTGTTCCGCGATCTCGATGGTGTCGATCGCGCGGTGCGGGTCAGCATTGTCGAACGGATCGAGGATGTCGCGGCTGACTCGGTCCGGCTTGCCGCTGGCCAAGCGCGTATCGAAATCGGCGGGCGGCTTCTGCCGCTGCTTGCCGCGGCACCGCTTCCGTCGCGTGGCCGGCTGCGGTTGTTGCGGCTGGGTGACGGTTCCACGTCGCTCGCTTACGCCATCGATTATGTCCTCGACATCGTCCCGCTCGGTCCGCCGGCGGGAGCGGTCGGCGAGCCCGGGCCGATCGCGGGCGTGCTGCTAGTCGAAGGACGACAGGTCGAGATGCTCGACGCCCACTGGCATTTCGCGGAGGGCGCGCGCTTCGCCACCGGCGATGCGCGTGCGCCGCTGTGCCTGCTCGGCGGACCGCCGGAGGGCTGGACGCGCGACATTCTCGCTCCGCTGGTCGAAGCGGCGGGGTATCGGGTGGCGTTTGCCGACGATCCGCTCGACGAGACGCCGGCGCTCCAGATCGCGCCCTCTGCGGGCCCGGTGACACCGACCGCCGCGCCGCTGGTCCGGTTGCGCGCCGACCCGTTGGCTGGGGACGATAACGGGGACAGCATCTACCGGTACGACCGCGCCGCCATCCTGGCCGCGTTGCGCCGCCATCATGCCCGGGCGGCGGCATGAGCGCGGCCGGGCTCCACCTGATCGTGCGGTTGGCGGGTGAGCGCATCGCGCTCCCTGCCGCCGAAATCGACTCGGTCGTCGAGATCGACCTGCTGACGCCGGTGCCCGGCACGCCCCAGCATGTCGCCGGCCTCGCGGCGCTGCGAAGTCGCGTGCTCACGGTGATCGACGGCCGCGCCGCGCTGGGGCTGCCGCCGGGCGGAGTGCCACCCGCTGCCGAGGCGGTGATGCTGAGCCATGAGGGCCATTGCTACGCGCTGCTGGTCGAGGCGGTCGAGGATGCGGTCGAGATCGCTTCGCCGGTCGAGCCGCTTCGTGCGGCGCCGGCGGCAGCGTGGGCCCGTGTAACGCGTGGCATCGTCGCTTATGCCGGAGAGACGATGCTGGTGATCGCACCCGGAAGTCTCGTCGGTGGACCCGGCGTGCACACCGCCGAACCCGTTAACCCGGCCCTTACTTCGACGGCCTAAGCCGGATGCGGGGTAGGGTGCGTGGCGAGGTTTAGCCGATGAAGACCTGTCTGGTAGTCGACGACTCCAAGGTGATCCGGAAGGTCGCACGGCATATCCTGGAAAGCCTCGATTTTGCCGTCGACGAGGCGGTGGATGGCAGCGAGGCGCTCGCCCGATGCCGGGAAACGAGCCCGGATGTCGTTCTACTCGATTGGAACATGCCGGTGATGACGGGCATGGAGTTCCTGCGTGCGCTCGGCCGGAGTGCCCCCGAGCCGCGGCCCAAGATCGTGTTCTGCACGACCGAGAACGATTTCGCCCACATCCGCGCCGCGATCGACGCGGGCGCCGACGAATATGTCATGAAGCCGTTCGATCGCGAGACGCTGCTCAGCAAGCTCGAGCTCGTCGGCCTAGCCTGAGCCGCGCGTGGGGCTGTTCCACACCCCGGCAAGCGATGGGGCCGGCCCAGTCGCCGCAGCACGGCTGGGATGCCTGGCGATCGCCGCATCGACGGGAGGCATCGGCGCGCTCGCATCGTTCTTCGGCGCGCTCGGCGCGCGGATCGGGGTGCCGATCCTCATCACCCAGCATCTTCCGCCGGACTTCATGCGCCATTTCGCGCGCCAGATCGAAGGCGTGGCCGGCCGGCCCGCCGGCGTCGCGGCGGCGGGGGTAGCGCTGCGCCCCGACGAGATCCTGATCGCCCCTGGCGACGCGCACCTGCGCGTCGTCCGTAGCGGTGCGGACGTGCGGGTGCGGCTCGATCGGGCACCCGCCATCTCCGGTTGCATGCCGTCGGCCGATCCGATGTTCGCAGCACTCGCTGCCGTCTACGGCGCGGGTGGGCGGGCCGTGTTGCTGAGCGGCATGGGACGGGACGGGCTGGATGGTGCGCGGGCGCTGGCGGCGGCCGGCGGCGAGGTGCTGGCACAGGACCGCGAGAGCGCGGTCGTCTGGGGCATGCCCGGCGCGGTCGCCCGGGCCGGCATCGCCGCCGCCGTAATGCCGCCGGACCTCCTCGCCCGGCGCATTGCCGACGAGCAACGGGCACCGACGTGGAGCTGAGCCCGGCGTCCGCCCGCCTCTTCGCAGAGATACTGGAGCGGCACAGCGGCCAGCATCTGTCGCCCGCGCGATCCTGGCGGATCGCGACGACCCTGGCGCCGCTGATGCGGGCGCGGGGCATCGCGTCGCTCGACGAACTGGCGCACATGCTGGCAGGCGGTGGCGAACCGGCGCTGGAGGAAGCGACCGTCGACGCACTGGTGAACCACGAGACCTTCTTCTTCCGTGACTTCGCGACCTTCGGGCAGCTAACCGACACAGCCATTCCGCGGCTTGCCGCCGCCCGCGCGGAGAGCCGCCGGCTGACGATCTGGTGCGCCGGCTGCTCGACCGGGCAAGAGGCCTATTCGCTCGCCATGGCTCTCAGCGAGGAAGAAAGGTGGCGCGGCTGGCGGATCGAGATCGTCGCCACCGACGTATCGCGCGCATCGATCGAGCGGGCGCGCGAAGGGCGCTACTCGCAGGCCGAGGTTCAGCGCGGGCTGCCGATCCGGCGCCTGCTGCGCTGGTTCGAACCGGACGGGCGCGATTGGCGGGTGGTGGCGGCGTTGCGTGAGCGGGTCCGCTTCGAGACGCTGAGCCTGATCGATGCCCCGCCGGCACCGGGCGCGTTCGACATCGTCCTCTGCCGCAACGTCCTCCTCTATTTCTCGCCGCAGCTGCGCCGCCGCATGCTCCACCGTTTCGCCGGCCTCCTCGCCCGTGACGGCGTGCTGATGCTCGGCGCCGGGGAGACGGTGCTCGGGCAGACCGAGAACGTGGTGGTCGACGAGGATTGCCGCGGCCTTTATCGCATCGCCGCGCCACAAGCGCCTGCCCCTGCCGGGTCGAATGGGCTAGGCGCGCCGCCATGGACGATCGGCACCAGCATCATGGGTTGACCTCGAAGGACCTGATCGTCGCCGTGGCGATCAACCTGACCTGGGGCCTCAACATCATCGCGACCAAGCTGGCGGTTGATGCATTCGCGCCATTTACGGTCGCGGCGTTGCGTCAGCTGCTCGTCTGCGCCGCCTGCCTGCCGTTCCTGCGCATCGTGCCGGGCCGGATGCGGAGCCTGCTGTGGGCCGCGTTCCTGGGCGGCGCGGGCTACCTGATCATCGTCAACCTGGCGCTGCTGGTGAGCGACAACGTCGCCGCGCTGGCGATTGCGGGCCAGCTCGGCGTGCCGTTCGCGCTGGTGCTCGCGGTGCTCTTCCACCGCGAACGTATCGCACTGCCGCGGACGATCGGCATCGCCTGTGCCTTCGGTGGCGTGCTGCTGCTGGTGTTCGATCCGCGTATCGGTGACGAGATACCGGGCTTGCTGCTGATGACGCTCGGCGCGCTGATCTGGGCGATCGGCTCGATGCTCCAGCGCGGGCTGGCGGACGTTCCGGTCAAGACGATGTTCGCCTGGTTCGGGATCGTCGGCGGTATCGTGCTGGCGCCGCTGGCGCTGCTTCTGGAGCCGCGTACGGTCGCCGCGTTGCCCCAGGCGCCGCTGCGCGACTATCTGCCGATCCTGTTCTCCGCGTTCGGATCGACGTTGCTCGGCCAAGGCGGAATGGCCTGGCTGCTCCAGCGCCACACCGTCGCTACGGTGACGCCGATGCTGCTGGCCGTGCCGGTGATTTCGGTGGCCGCGGCATGGCTTATCTTCGGTTCGCCCTTGACGCCGATGATGTTGTTGGGCGGAGTGATCGCCATGATAGGTGTCGCCATCATCACCCTGCGCAGCGCGCGCCGCCCCCGCAGCCCCGCATGAGCGTAATCATCGACACTCCCTCTCCGAACTTCGACGATCGTTCACTGCCGGTGACGTTGCTCGTCCTGCACTATACGGGGATGCGCGACGCGGCCGAGGCGATCGCCCGGCTGACCGACGCGGAGGCCAAGGTCTCAAGCCATTACCTCGTCGCCGAGGACGGCCAGATCCTCCGGCTGGTAGCGGAGGACAAACGGGCCTGGCACGCCGGCCGATCGCACTGGCGCGGCATCGACGACGTCAACTCCGCCAGCATTGGGATCGAGATCGTCAATCCCGGCCACGAATGGGGCTACCGTCCCTTTCCGGAGGCGCAGATGAGCGCGCTCATTCCCCTAGTCGCCGAGATCGTCGGCCGTCATGGCATTACCCGCGGCAACATCGTCGGCCATTCGGACGTGGCGCCGGCGCGCAAGCAGGATCCGGGCGAGCTGTTCGACTGGGAGCGGCTCGCCAAACTCCGACTCGCTCTGCCGCGGCCGCGCAAGCACCTTCAGGATCCGCACTGGGCCGATGGCGGCTTCCTGCTTGCATTGGAGCGGTTCGGCTACGACGTGCTCGACGGGCCGGCGGCGGTGCGTGCGTTCCAGCGCCGGTTCCGGCCGGAAACGATCGACGGTGTCATCGATGGCGAGACCCGCGCCATCCTCCTTTCCCTGCTGACCGGTGGCGACAAGGGTGCCGAGGCGCGTGCCGGCCGGGGTTGAGCGGTCGCGCCCCGGCTGCTAGGCGCGGCCCCGGCCAGAGGGTCGGGCGGCCGCCGGCGTGCTTGCACGCGGGAGGAAAGTCCGGGCTCCAAGGAGTGACGGTGCCGGGTAATGCCCGGCGGGGGCGACCCCAGGGAAAGTGCCACAGAAAGCATACCGCCCGGCGGACTCCCCTCGCGGGAGTTCCGGGTAAGGGCGAAAGGGTGCGGCAAGAGCGCACCGCGGAGCCGGTAACGGCAACGGCATGGTAAACCCCACCGGGAGCAAGACCGAATAGGGGCGGCGCATGGGCTTACTCCGCCCGGTCGCCCGGGTTGGTTGCTGGAGGCGGCGGGCAACCGCCGTCCTAGAGGAATGGTCGCCCATCCGTCGCGCCTTCGGTGCGGTGGTGGACAGAACCCGGCTTACAGACCCTCTGGCCCACTTTGCGATCCGATCACCCGTGCCGACCGATGCGGCTTTACAGCCGCGCCCGTGTCGATCACCCTCCGCTGCGGGGCGAGCAGTGGGGGAAAGCTGATGAGCGTCGTCGATCGCGTCCGGAACATATTGGTCACGCCGAAAACCGAGTGGCAGCTGATTGCCGCCGAACCGGCCACCGTCGGCACCATCTTCAAGAGCTACGTGCTGATCGTCGCACTGCTGCCGTTGATCGGCGCGCTGCTCGGCGGGCTGGTCTTGTCGGGCGGGCTGCTGATCGTGCCGGCGATCGTCGCTTATGCGATCGGCCTTGCAGTGCTCTATGTCGTGGCCTTGATCGCCGATGCGCTCGCACCGGGGTTCGACGGCCGCAAGGACAGCGTCTCGGCGATGAAGCTGGTCGGTTATGCCGCAACCCCGCAGTGGATCGCCGGCTTCTTCAGTTTCATTCCGGGCCTCAACCTGATCCTCGGCCTGATCGGGTTCGCCTACGCTGCCTACCTGCTCTATCTCGGCTCCATGGCGACGATGCGCGTGCCGGAGACCAAGGCGGCGGCCTATACCATCGTGCTGGTCGTGATCTGGATCGTGCTCGGCATGTTCGTCGCCGGCGCGATCATCGCTGCGGTCACGCTGTCGATGTTGGGTGGCATGGCGATGGGCGGGCCCTACGCCGGGTGAACCGACGATCGGCTCCGCCAGTGCGGCCGGAGCCGATAGCCAGTCCGGCGATTTGCCGCTAAAGCCATGCGATGGTGCGAACTTCGCGATCGAACGACTGGGGCTTTCCCCGCTGGCGTGGCTATGGCTCCGACCGCGCTGCCACGACGGTGCGGATGTGCGACCGCGACGGGTGCAACGAACCCGGTGACCGGCCCGCGCCCAAATCGCCGAACAGCCCGGAGCGGTGGTACTTCTGCGAGACGCACGCCGCGGAATATAACCGCAACTGGAACTACTTTCAGGGCCTGAGCGCCGAGGATGCGGCGGCCCGCGAGGCCGACGAGCGGCGCTCGTCCTCCGGCTATGCCGAGTCTTCCCACTACGCCTGGGGCGGCTCCGGCGACGGCACCCGCTCGCGCGACGAGCAGCGCGCGCTGGGTGTGCTCGACCTGGAGGTCGACGCCGACTTCGAAGCGATCAAGGCGGCGTGGCGGCGGCTGGCCAAGGCCAACCACCCGGACGTAAACCAGGGTGACGAAGCCGCGGCCGAGCGGTTTCGCGCCATCCAGGCCGCATTCGATGTGCTGCGCCGCGCCGAGGAGCGCCGTGCCGCTTG
>Ga0160473_100188_pt1 | contig 57681 bp, 62 predicted proteins | sample HID1975I_E11MG_FD_108217 | JGI IMG/M metagenome (GOLD analysis project Ga0160473, IMG submission 108217) | Enriched soil microbial communities from UW Madison campus, WI, USA - HID1975I_E11 MG | ecosystem: Environmental > Terrestrial > Soil > Unclassified | place: USA: Madison, Wisconsin... | reverse complement strand
CTGCCGGGCAATCCATCCACGGGCCTGCTGCTGATCGCCGACCATGCCTCCAACCGCGTGCCCGAGGGCATTGCGCTCGGCGTGGCGGAGGCGCGGATGCGGGAACATGTCGCGATCGACATCGGCGTCGATCCACTGGGCCGCGCGCTCTGCGCCGAACTCGGCTGCCCCGGCATCCTTGCCGCCGTGTCGCGGCTGGTGATCGATCTAAACCGGGAGGAGGATGCGCCCGGCCTGATCCCGGCGTCCAGCGACGGCAGCGTCGTGCCCGGCAATGCCGGCCTGGACGAAGCCGGACGGCAGGCACGGATCGCGCGCTTCTGGCGGCCCTACCACCATCGCCTCGCGACGTTGATCGAGGCTAACCAGCCGCGACTGCTCGTATCGCTGCACAGCTTCACGCCGCGCCTGGCGAGCGCACCGGAGGAGGCCCGGCCGTGGCAGATCGGCGTCCTCTACAATCAGGACGAGCGTGCCGCGCGCATCGCCATCCCGCTGCTGGCCGCGGTGGGCGTCGTCACCGGCGACAACCTGCCTTATTCCGGCAAGGTGCTGAACGCGACGATGAACCGCCATGGCGAGGCGAACGGCATCGCCTATCTGGGCCTTGAGGTGCGGCAGGACCTGCTCGGGGACGATGCGGGCGTGGCCCATTGGTGCGGCGTGCTGGCGCCGATCATCCGGGCGACCGCACGCGCCCTGTAGCGGGCACCGTCGTCCGGGTTGGCAACGTCGCTGCCGCGTCCTAGACGCTCCTGCGCCATGACCAGCGAATTCGACAAATCCCGCCTGCCCAGCCGCCACGTTTCCGTGGGGCCAGAGCGCGCGCCGCACCGCAGCTATTATTACGCGATGGGCCTCACCGAGGAGGAGATCGCCCGGCCGTTCGTCGGCATCGCCAGCGCCGGCAACGACTCGGCGCCCTGCAACACCACGCTCAACGCCCAGGCCGACATCGCCCGCGGTGGCGTGATCGCAGGCGGCGGCATGCCGCGGCGCTTTAACACCATCACCGTCACCGACGGCATCGCCATGGGCCACCAGGGCATGAAGAGCTCGCTGGTCAGCCGCGAGGTCATCGCCGACTCGGTCGAGCTGTCGGTGCGCGGCCATTGTTACGACGCGCTCGTCACCTTCGCCGGCTGCGACAAGTCGCTGCCCGGCATGATGATGGCGATGCTGCGCCTGAACGTGCCGTCGATCTTCGTCTATGGCGGGTCGATCCTGCCCGGCACCTTCCACGACAAGGACGTGACCGTCGTCGACGTGTTCGAGGCGGTCGGCCAGTATGCCGCCGGTGGCTGCCCGCTGTCCGAGCTGATTGCGCTCGAGAAGGTCGCCTGCCCGGGCCACGGCGCCTGCGGCGGCCAGTTCACCGCCAACACCATGGCCTGCGTGGCCGAGGCGATCGGGCTGTCGCTGCCTAACAGCAACATGATGCCGGCGCCCTATCGCGGCCGGGACGAGATAGCCCATGCCGCCGGCAAGCAGGTTATGGAACTCCTCCGCCTCAACCTGCGACCGCGTGACATCTGTACGCGCGAGGCGTTCGAGAATGCGGCTCGCGTCGTCGCCGCCACCGGCGGCTCGACCAACGGCGCGCTCCACTTGCCGGCGATGGCCAGCGAGTGCGGCATCGACTTCGATTTGTTCGACGTCGCCGAGATCTTCAAGTCGACGCCCTACATCGCCGACCTGAAGCCGGGCGGCCGCTACGTCGCCAAGGACATGCACGAGGCGGGCGGCGTCTACATGCTGATGAAGACGCTGCTGGCCGGCGGCTTCCTGCACGGCGACTGCATGACGGTTACCGGCAAGACGCTCGCCGAGAATATCGACGAGGTCACCTGGAACCCGGACCAGAAGGTCATCTACGACGTGAAGACGCCGCTCAGCCCTACCGGCGGTGTCGTCGGCCTCCGTGGCTCGCTCGCCCCGGACGGCGCGATCGTCAAGGTCGCCGGCATGCACCGGCTGCAGTTTACCGGTCCGGCGCGCGTCTTCGACTGCGAAGAGGATTGTTTCGCCGCCGTCGAGGCACGCCAGGTACCGGAAGGTGCCGTGATCGTAATCCGCTACGAGGGACCGAAGGGCGGCCCGGGCATGCGCGAGATGCTGTCGACCACGGCTGCGCTCTACGGCCAGGGCATGGGCGAGAAGGTCGCATTGATCACCGACGGGCGGTTCTCGGGTGGCACGCGCGGTTTCTGCATCGGCCATGTCGGCCCGGAGGCGGCGGACGGCGGACCGATCGCGCTGGTCGAGAACGATGACATGATCGCTATCGATGCCGAGGCCGGGACGATCGACCTGTTGGTCAACGAGACCGTGCTGGCGGAACGCCGTGCCCGCTGGCAGCCGCGCCGCAACGACTATCAGGCCGGTGCGCTGTGGCGGTACGCGAAGAACGTCGGCCCCGCGTATCTCGGCGCGGTCACCCATCCCGGCGCAAAGGCGGAAACGCACGTCTATGCGGATATCTGACCGCTGGCTCTGCTGCCTGCTGCCGCTCGCGGTCGCTGCATGCAGCGACAAGGCGGCCAGCGATCCGTTCGCCGCGAGCGGTGGCGCGGCCGAGCTCGTCGAATGCGCACCGGCCGGTCAGACGGCGTTCGAGCGCAAGTGTGCGATCGACAGGATGCAGGAGCCGGCCGGGCTGACGCTTACCATCCGCCACCCCGATGGCGCCTTCCGCCGCTTGCTGGTGACGGGCGATGGTCGCGGCGTCGTCGCCGCGGACGGGGCCGAGCCGGCCACCGTCAGCGTCGCCGGCGGTAACGTCATCGAAGTCACGGTGGCGGGCGACCGTTACCGCCTGCCGGCCACCGTCAAGGGCGCGGGCGCCGCCGGGGCGCCGTGACGCCCCGTCCGATCCTGACCGCGGCCGAGACGCGCGCGGCGGAGGCGGCGATAATCGCGGCCGGCACTTCGGTCGAGACCTTGATGGAGCGTGCTGGCCTGGCCGTGGCGGAGGTGGCCTGGCGCTGTTCGGGCGGCATGCCTGCCCTCGTCCTGTGCGGCCCCGGCAACAATGGCGGGGACGGCTACGTGGCTGCCCGCCACTTGCGAGAGCGGGGTGGTTCCGTCCGAGTAGCGAGCACAGGTGCGCCGCGTACCGCTGCTGCCCAGGCTGCCGCAGCGGCGTGGGGTGGTCCGATCGAGACAATCGCCGAAGCGAAGCCGGCGCCGCTGCTGATCGACTGCCTGTTCGGCACCGGACTTGCCCGTGCGCTCGATCCGGTTCTGTCGAGCGCGCTCGGGCATCTGGCCGATGCGGCACGGCTGACGATCACGGTCGATCTGCCCAGTGGCGCGGCGACCGATGATGGCACGATCCTTTCGCCCATTCCGCAGTTCGATCTGACGGTAGCACTCGGCGCGCTGAAACCCGCGCACCGGCTGGAGCCTGCTGCCGCAAGATGTGGCCGGGTGCTGGTGGCCGACATCGGGCTGGGCGCCCCGTCCGATCGGCTCGTCGAGATTGCGCGCCCGCACCTCCCGCCGCCCGGGCCGGCCGATCACAAGTATAGCCGCGGCATGGTGGCCGTGGTGGCCGGAATGATGGACGGCGCCGGGCTGCTGGCGGCGGGCGCCGCACAGCGCGCCGGCGCCGGCTACGTCGTGCTCGCGGGCGGGCGCGGCGCCGGTGGACCTCACGCGCTCGTCCACCGCGCCGCACCGGACGCGGTGACGCTGGCAGAGGTCCTGAGCGACCGGCGCATCGGTGTGATCGTGATCGGTCCCGGGCTCGGTCGCAGCGACGAGGCGCGGGTGCGGCTTGATGCAGCGATGGCCGCTGGGCTCCCGCTCATCATCGATGCCGATGCTTTGGTCTTGCTCGAGGGACAGGCCGAGCGGATCGCCGCTTTGCCGCAGCCTGCGATCCTGACCCCGCACGAAGGCGAGTTCGCCCGGCTGTTCGGCGCACTGCCCGGCAGCAAGGTCGATCGCGCGCGCGTGGCCGCGTCCCGCAGCGGCGCAATCGTGCTGTTGAAGGGCGCGGACAGCATCGTCGCCCATCCCGACGGCCGTGCCGCGATCGCTTCACCCGCGCCAGCGTGGCTGGCGAGCGCGGGTACGGGCGACGTGCTCGCCGGCATCGTCGCGGCGATACGCGCCCGCGGCCTCGATCCGTTTGCCGCCGCGTGCGCCGCTGTCTGGCTGCACGGCGCGGCGGCGCGGGCCGCCGGGCCGGCGCTCATCGCCGACGATCTCGTCGACCACCTCCCGACTGCATTGGCTACCTGCGCATGAGCGACGATATCGAGATCATTCGTCTGGCCGGGCGCGGCGACGGTGTGACGGCGGACGGCCGCCACATCCCCCTGGGCGCGCCCGGGGACATGGTCGCATTCGATGGCAGCGTGCGGTTCGGGCCGCATCACGTCACGCCGCCGTGCCGGCACTTTCCGGTCTGCGGCGGTTGCCAGCTCCAGCATGTCGACGATGCCGCTTACGCCGACTTCGTCGTCGACAGGATCGTCGGCGCGCTCGCCGCGCAGGGCATCGACCGGCCGGAGATAGCGCCGCCCCATTTGTCGCCGCCGCGCACCCGCCGCCGCACCTCGCTGCGCGCCGAGCGAATCGGCCGTCGCGTCGTCATCGGCTTCAACGAGGCATCGACCCACCGCATCGTCGATATGCGCGAGTGCCACGTGCTCGCGCCCGAATTGTTTGCGCTCGTCGCGCCGCTGCGCAAGCTGCTGCCGACGCTGATCGCCGATCGTCGCTCTGCCGAGGTGCAGATGACGCTTGCCGATCAGGGCGTCGACCTGATGCTCGGCAAGGTCACCGCCGAAGGACTTGAAGTCGCCGAGGCGCTGACAAGCTTCGCGCAGCAGAACGGCCTGGCCCGGCTGACGATCGACGATGGCTACGGCCCTCAGGCGCGCTGGGAACCGGAACCGGTTACCGTGACGCTTGGCGGCCTCGCCGTGCCTCTTCCGGCGGGCGGCTTCCTCCAGGCGACGGCGGATGGAGAGCGCGCCCTCCTCACCGCCGTCACCGATACGGTGGGTGCGAGCGGCGCGATTGCCGATCTGTTCTCCGGGCTCGGCACGTTCGCCTTGCCGCTGTCGGCGCAGGCCAAGGTGCTGGCGGTTGAGGGGGCGCGTGACGCCGCGCTGGCGCTGCGAACGGCGGTCGGCCGTGCCCAGCGGATGCTCCTGGTCGAGCATCGTGACCTGTTCCGCCGGCCGCTCGACGGCAAGGAGCTCGGCCGGTTCGACGCGGTGGTGCTAGATCCGCCGCGGGCCGGCGCGCGCGAGCAGATGCCGGCGCTTGCCGCCTCTGCCTGCCCGCGCATCGCCTACGTATCGTGCAACCCGGCGACGTTTGCGCGCGACGCCCGCACGCTGATCGACGGCGGCTATCGGATCGAATGGATCCGTCCGGTCGGCCAGTTCCGTTGGTCGACCCATGTCGAGCTGGCCGCCGCCTTCACGCGATAACCTGTCGCGATCCGGCAGCGGCCGGCACGTCAGGCGCGCTTGCGGTGACGCTTGAACGCAATCGCGCCGGCGCCGAGCCCGAACAGGACCATCATCTCCGGCTCCGGCACTGGCGTCGCTCCACCCGATGACGATCCGGGCGGGGGTGGCGGCACGCTCGGCTTGGTCGGCTTGCCCTTGCCGCCTCCATAGCCCCACGTGGCCGCTGCCGGCGCCGCGACGAAGATCCCCAGTAGGGCCGCCGTGGCCACCAACTTGCTCTTCTGTAACAACATATTTCCACCCCTTGGCCTGTGAAGCGGGGGTAGAAAACTGCAAGCGCAGTGCCATCTGCGGGCGAGCGTAGGCTTTCCAGCAGCTTGGATGATTAACCGGCGAAACACGCCTACGGTTAATGCAAAGCTTACCGACACCAGCTTGATCTCGTCCCGAACACGCCGGATGATCGATGGGAGCGCCGTAAAGCGCGCCGGACAAGGAGAGCGTCGAATGCCCTACAGCGAAGCGGACGAGGCCAAGCTCATACTGGTGCGGGGCATGTACGAGAACGTGCTGTTCGCGCTCGATGCCGATCGGGCCGATGACTACATCGCTCAGGACTACATCCAGCACAGCTCTCTGGCCGAACCCGGTATCGACGGGCTCAAGTCTTGGCTGCGCAAGGCGCGCGTCGAAAGCCCGGACGCCCGGCAGACGCTCCACCACCTCCTTGTCGATGGTGATCGTGTGATGGGTCACACTCATGTGGTCCGCTGGCCGGGCGATCGCGGCTGCGCGGTGATGGACATCTACCGGATCGAGGACGGCAAGATCAAAGAGCATTGGGACGTGATTCAGGAGATACCGGAAACGCCGGTCAACCCGAACCCGATGTTCTGACCGGCCGGCGGGCTCAGCGTCCGGTTTCGCTCTGCCGCATCGGCATCGCGTCGATCGTGGCGAACAGGCGCTCCGCGGTAATCGGCTGCGCACTGCGCAGCTTCTCGCCACCGTCCTTGCCGATCAGGACGACCATGAAGCTGTCCGCGGCGACCTCGTAGCGGTCGCGCAGCGTAGCCGCCGTGTCGGCGGTGCCGTGCACCTCCGTATCGACGATCTCGATGATCTTCAGGTCGCGCTCGGCAACGGCCCCACGCTCGGCCGCAAGGATCCCGCGCTGGTCGCTCAGTCTGGGATCGCCGGCGGTTGCGAAGACGAGGAGGGGCCGCATCTTCCAGCGCAGGGCAGCAATCGGGACAGGCGGTTCGGACAAAGCGGGCTCCGGCAGCAGCGCCGCGGCGAGAGCGATGATCGCGATCGGCCACAGCGATGGGGACATAGGCCGACAACGATGCGCCCGCGGCTTGGATGCGCGTGCGCCCCGCATTAAAAGAGGACCCGGCAGGCCGAAGCCTACCGGGTCCCAGGTGAGGCCGCCGAGCAAGCTCGACGACCTCGGGGTCGCGAGTTGCTGGTCGGCTAAAAACGTGCGCGCCGCTGTGACGGCGCGCACACCCTGATCGTATCAGGCGAAGATCTTCGCCCAGCGGCGCTCGGCGCGGTCCTTCCACAGCCCACGATGCCAGGCATCGGACGCGAGCAGCGGAACCACCGACCCCGCCTCGGCGAACACCATCTGCTCGATGCCGGTGTTGACCTTGCCCCAGCTCGCCGCCTCTTGCAGCGTCGACGACGAGCAGGCGCCGTCGCGGACGTCGGCGACGGTGATCTGCACCGCGTACTTGTGAACCTCGACATCGTCGTGGCCGAGGATCTCGGCGCAGACGACCGTGTCCTGGATGAAGTTCTTCGGCACGCCGCCGCCGATCATCAGCAGGCCGGTGGTGCCGGCCTGGATCTTGATGTCGGTCAATTCGCGGAAGTCGGCGATCGAATCGATCGTGAGGTACGGCTTGCCCGCCTTCATGGCATCGACCTGGTGCTTGACCAGCCCGAAGCCCGCCGACGAGTCGGTAAAGGCCGGGCAGAAGATCGGCACGTCATGCTCGTAGGCGAGCTTGACGAGGCTGTTCTCCTTCTTGCCGTGCTCGACCAGATACTTGCCCATCTCGCGGATGAACGCGCGGCTGGAATAGGCCTTCGGCTCCAGCGTCTCGGCGATCTCGAAGATCGTATGGTCGACGTGCTGGAGCTCTTCCTCGTCGATATAGGTGTCGTAGATGCGGTCGATCAGCAGCGAGCGCAGCGTGTCGTCATCCGGCACGTCGAGCGCCTGGTAATGCTTGTGGCCGAGCCCTTCGAAGAAATCCATGTCGACGATCGTCGCACCGGTGGCGACGATGCCGTCGACCATGTTCGACCGGACGAGTTCGGCGTAGGCATCCATGCAGCCCGCGGCGCTGGTCGAGCCGGCGATCACCAGGAAGATGGTGCAGTCCTTGTCGGCCAGCATGTCGTTGTAGATGCGCGTCGCCCGGGCCAGATCGCGGCTGGTGAAGCTCATCTTGCCCATCGAATCGATGATCGGGCGGGCATCGAAGCTACGGATGTCGATATGCTCGACCTGCTTGGAAAGCAGCTCGGCCTTGCGGGTGTCATTGGGGGTCAGCTCGTTCACAGGGGAACTCCCGTAAGCGTGTTGAACCGTCGTCGTTCGCGGGGACGCGGAAACCCGTAAGGTGAGCGAACGGCGCAGCCGTACGCTCGAGTGGCCGGCTCCCGCCGCAGCGGGAGCCGATATGGTGTGGTAGGCCTTCGTTACAACGTGACGACGTTGGACTCGGTCTCGTCCTCGCGGTCGTCCTCGCTCACGTAGACGCTGGCCATCGGCTCGTCCGTGACCAAGGCGGTCTCGTCCGAATTGAAGCCGTTGAAGCCGGTTCGCATCGCCGATCCGTAGGCGCCGAGCATGCCGATCTCGATATAGTCGCCGACGCCGATGTCCGCCGGCAGGTGGAACGGCCCTGCCATGTGGTCCATGTCGTCGCAGGTCGGCCCGTAGAAGCTGAACGCCATGTCCCGCGCGTCGCTCTCTTCCTCGCGGACGAGCTTGACCGGGAAGCGCCAGCCGATGTGCGCCGCATCGAACAACGCGCCATAGGCACCGTCGTTGATGTAGAGTTCATCGCCCCGTCGCCGCTCGACACGTACGAGGACGCTGGCATATTCAGCGCACAGCGCACGACCCGGTTCGCACCACAACTCGGCCGAGTAGCTGACCGGCAGCGCTTCGAACGTCTCGTGGATGGCGCGGAAATAGGCCTCCAGCGGCGGCGGCTCCATGCCCGGATAGACGGACGGAAAGCCCCCGCCGACATCTATCACGTCGACGGTGACACCCGCCTCGACGATCGCCGCACGGACCCGCGCCATCGCCTGCACGTAGGCGGCCGGGCTCATCGCCTGGCTGCCGACATGGAAGCAGATGCCGAGCGCGTCCGCCGCCTGCCGTGCCGCCAACAGCAGCGCCGCCGCATCGCGCGGATCGGCGCCAAACTTGGCGGCGAGGCTGAGCTTCGAATGGTCCGACGACACGCGCAGCCGCACGCAGAGCGTGAGGTCGGTCGCATCGCGGGTGGCGCGAAGGATCTTGTCGAGCTCTTCCTGCGTGTCGAGCGAGAAGGTGCGCACGCCGTGCGTGAAATACGCCTCGGCGATCGCTTCCTCGGCCTTCACCGGATGCATGAAGCACAAAGTGGCGTCGGGCAGCGTCCGGGCGACCAGCCGCACCTCGGCGATCGAGGCAACGTCGTAATGCGTTACCCCGCTCTCCCACAGGATCGCGAGCAGGTCGGTGGATGGATTCGCCTTTACCGCATAGATCGAGCGACCCGGAAACTTCTCGACGAAGAAACGGGCAGCCCGCCGTGCAGCGTGCGGACGAAGGAGCGTAACCGGAAGGACCGGGTTACGCGAAGCGATTTCGAGAGCGCCGAAGTCAACGACGGCAGTCTCAACAGGGGCAGTCGCTAGCCCCAGCGCGCTATGATGCTCGTGCAACTCAAGGGACCTCCAGTGCCGCAGGCAAGCCCACGGTCTTCAGTTGAAAACGACTGCCTTGCGGTGGAAGTCCCATGGGGCAGCGGATGCGCGATATAGGAACGGGGTCCCCCCCTGTAAAGCGGATTTCCGGGGACGGATCCGTGCACCGCCAGAGCGTTTATCGCGTGCGCCGAAGGGAGGATGCAGGCGGCATTTCCGCTGTCGGGCAGATCCCGGTACAAGCCCGTCGATGGAGATTGGCGGATGATCGAACTGGTGCTCTCGATCGCGGTCCTGGCGGCGTTGGCGCTGGTCGGCGGCGGCGTGTGGCTGATCGCCAGGAAGCGCGATCGGCAGCGCGGCCTGCTGATGATCGGCGCAGCGCTGGTGACGCTGGCGAACGTGGCGATTCTTGCCTGGCCGGTAGCACGGTAAGCGTGTGGCAGTGTATTGCAACGGCAATACACCAGCGTTAGGATGTGCCGTCTTCAAGGGAGGGGTGGATGCCGACACGTACCGCGATCCTCATCGCCGCTGGCGCCGTCATGCTGTCCGGGTGCGAGTCCCGGGCTAGGAACGAAGGCGCGGCGGCGACGCAGGCGGTGCCCGCCGCCGGCAACGCGCCCGTCGAGAAGGGACTGGCGATCAACACGCCGGCCTTCGAGGGGCGGCTCAACATTCCCGGCATGACGATCGGCGGCGAGGACATGGATCTGGACGGCATGAAGCTGCCGCCGGGGTCGAAGGTCACCGGCATCAAGGTCGACGCGCCGGATGCGGGCCGGGATCAGGTCCGCATCGCCTTCACGAGCGACACCGCGGCCGCCGCCGTGGCGGAGCATTTCCGCGCGCAGGGTCGGGAAGCGGGCTATGCGCTGGTTGCCGGGACCACCGATCCGCTGGACGTGCGCGGCGCCAAAACCGACGGCGAAAGCTTCGCGCTGACAGTCGCGCCGGCGGGTGCGGGCGCGACCGGCACGCTCCTGCTGCTCGACAAGGATTGAGGCGGCACGGGGCGTCAGCCCCGGGTGTCTGCCAGCCGCATGTCCAGATAATCGTCCACCGACTTCATCAGCTGCGGCATTTCATGCTCGAAGAAGTGGTTGGCACCCGGAATGGTATCGTGGTGGATGGTGATGTGACGCTGGGTCCGGAGCTTGTCGACGAGCTTCTGAACCGCGCTCGGCGTCACCACCTCGTCGCTGTCGCCCTGGATGATGATACCGGACGACGGGCAGGGGGCGAGGAAGGTGAAATCGTACATGTTCGCCGGCGGCGCGATCGAGATGAAGCCCTTGATCTCCGGTCGGCGCATCAGCAGCTGCATGCCGATCCAGGCACCGAAGGAGAAGCCGGCGATCCACGTCGTCTGCGCCTCGGGATGGATCGACTGGACCCAGTCGAGCGCGCTCGCCGCATCGGACAATTCGCCGACGCCGTTATCGAACACGCCCTGGCTCTTGCCGACGCCGCGGAAGTTGAAGCGCAGCGTCGCGAAGCCGCGGCGGACGAACGACTGGTAGAGCTGCTGGACGATGCGGTTGTTCATCGTCCCCCCGCCCTGCGGATGGGGGTGGAGAATCATCGCGACGGGTGCGCGCGGGCGCGGGCCGGGCTGGAAGCGGCCTTCGAGGCGACCTTCGGGACCGGGAAAGATGACTTCGGGCACAAGCACCTGCTGGCATAGGGGTGCGCGCGCTCCTGGGGTGCGCGGGCGGAGCGGTGCCTATATAGAACAGCACTCGCTCTAAGCAACAAAACCGGATGGTGCCGCTTTTTGGCCGATCGTCTCTACCTGGATCATGCCGCGACGACGCCGCTCCTGCCTGAGGCGCAGGCTGCGATGGCGGACGGGCTGGCGCGCTGGGCAAATCCTTCCTCGCCGCACGCCGAGGGCCGCGCCGCGCGCGCGGCACTCGAGGATGCGCGGATGCGCATCAAGGCCGCGCTGGGCTGGCGACACCACCTGCTCTTCACCAGCGGAGCCACCGAGGCGATCGCGATCGCCATCGACCGGGCGGATGCCAAAGCCCGATCAGTCGGGGCGGTCGAGCACGACGCCGTGCTGCGCGTCGCCGGCGACGCCCTGGTCCTGCCGGTCTCGGCAGAGGGGATGGTGCGGATCGGCGAGGTGCCGCCCGGTGCGCTAGTCGCCGTTCAGGCCGTCAATAACGAGACGGGCGTGCTCCAGCCGCTCGACGACATCGCCGTCCGCGTTCGTGCCGCAGGCGGGCTGCTGATGGCCGATTGCGCCCAGAGCGCGGGCAAGCTGCCGCTGCCGGAGGCCGACCTGATCGCGGTTTCCGCGCACAAGCTCGGCGGGCCGCCGGGTATCGGCGCGTTGCTGGTGCGCGACCTGGCCATGCTCCGTCCGACCGGTGGCCAGGAGCAGGGCTATCGCGGCGGCACCGAGAACGTGCCGGCTACGCTCGGCTTCGCCGCTGCACTTGAGGCCACCGCACCGTGGATGGATCGCGCGGCAATGCTGCGGGCGAGGCTGGAGGCGGGCGTCACCGCCGCCGGCGGCGAAATCGTCGCGGCGGGATCGCCCCGTCTGCCGACGATCGGCTCCTATCGACTGCCCGGCGTGCCGGCGGCGTCGCAGCTGATTCGGCTCGACATGGCCGGCATCGCGGTGTCGGCGGGCAGCGCCTGCTCCTCCGGCAGCGTCCGGCCGAGCCATGTGCTGGCGGCGATGGGCTGGGACGAGGCGGCGGCGCGCGAGGTGATCCGGGTCAGCTTCGGCCCGGCTACGAGCGTAGCGGACGTGGACCGCTTTCTCGAACTCTGGTCCGGGCTGGCGCGCCGGGCGCCGGCACGAGTGGCATGATCTACCTCGATTATCAGGCGACGACTCCGCTCGCGCCCGAGGCGCGCGACGCGATGCTGCCCTGGCTCGACAAGTTCGCCAACCCGCACTCGCCGCACCGCGCCGGGCGCGAGGCGAAGGCGGCGGTCGAGGTCGCGCGCGGGCACGTGGCGAGCCTGTTGCCACCGGACGGGCGGCTCGCCTTCACCAGTGGAGCCACCGAAGCGCTCAACTGGGCGATCAAAGGCACGAGCGGGGCGATCGTCACGCTGGCGACAGAGCATGCCGCGGTCCTCGACAGCGTCGCCGCGGCCGGACAGGCGGAACGTCCGGTGCAGGTCCTGCCCGTCGGCCCGGACGGGCTCGTCGACCTCATTGCCGCGGCGAGTGCGATCAGGCGCGGAACCGGGCTGGTCGCGGCGATGCTGGTCAATAACGAGATCGGCGTGATCCAGCCCGTGGCAGAGCTCGCCCGGTTGGCCCACGCGGCAGGCGCGCTGTTCCTGTGCGACGCGGTGCAGGGCTACGGCCGCGTGACGATGCCCCAAACGTGCGATCTGGTCGCGATCTCGGCACATAAGATCCATGGACCCAAGGGCGTCGGCGGGCTCTGGATCCGGCACGGGGCCAATATCGCTCCTCTGCTCCATGGCGGCGGGCAGGAGGCGCCAGGCCGCTCGGGCACGCTGTCGCCGATGTTGTGCGCCGGATTCGGTGCGGCGGCGCGGGTGATGGGTGAGCGTGGCGCAGAGGACCGCGATCATGTCGATCGCCTGTGGACGAGAGCCATCGATCGGCTCGGGTCGGAATGGACCGTCAACGGCGCGACCGGCTCTCGCTACCACGGCAACCTCAACGTCCGACGGGGCGGGCTCGATGTCGGCCGCCTCATGTCGGAGCTGCGCGACGTCGCTTTCTCCGCCGGCTCGGCCTGTGCCAGCGGCTCGGGCCGGCCGAGCCATGTGCTGAAGGCAATCGGCCTGAGCGACGCCGAGGCGAGATCGAGCATCCGGCTCGGCTTCGGACGCTATACGACGGCGGCGGAGATCGATTCGGCGATCGCGCAGATCGAAGCGGCCGCAGCGCGGCAGAGGACTTGGGCATGAGCGTGAAGGTGCGGTTCCTATCGGCCGATGGCAGCGGGACGCGGGAGGTGGATGCGCCTTCAGGCAGCCGGCTGCTCGACATCGCCCAGGCCGATGGCCAGCCGCTCGAGGGCACGTGCGAGGGCCAGATGGCCTGTTCGACCTGTCACGTCATCGTCGAGGCGGCCGACTTTGCGAAGCTGCCCCGCGCCAGCGAGGACGAGGAGGACCTGCTCGATCTCGCCGCGCACGTCACCCGCACCTCGCGGCTGTCGTGCCAGATCTGGCTGGAAGGGTTCGACAGCCTGACGGTGCGGATCCCGGCCGAGACCCGCAACATGCAGGGCCGCTGACATGCTCGACCGTCGCACCCTGATCGCCGGCACCGTCGCCCTCGCCGCCGCTCCGGCGGTGGCACGCACGCGCGCCGAGCCGGAGCTGGAGGCGATCCGCGCCCGCACCGGCGGACGGCTGGGCGTGTTCGCGCTCGATACCGGCAGCGGCCGCTCGCTCGGTCTGGATGCCGAGGCGCGCTATGCCATGGCCTCGACCTTCAAGCTGCCGCTGGCCGCGGCCGTGCTGGCCGAGGTCGATGCGGGTCGCTGCCGGCTGGACGAGCAGGTGCCGTTCACCACCGCCGACCTGCTCGAATATGCGCCCTACGTCCGCGCGAACCTTCAGGCCAAAACGTTGCCGATCGCCGGGCTGGCGCAGGCCGCCGTCGAGGTCAGCGACAATAGCGCCGCCAACCTGCTGCTGCCGCTGATCGGCGGACCGGCCGGGCTGACGCGGTTTGCCCGCGCCCACGGCGACCGCACGACCCGGCTCGACCGCAACGAGCCCGACTTGAACGCCAACCTGACCGGCGACCCGCGGGACACGACGACGCCGGCGGCGATGGTCGGGCTGCTCCGACGGCTGCTGGTCGGGAAGGCGTTGTCGCCGGCCTCGCGGGAGATGCTGATCCGCTGGCTGGTCGCGTGCGAGACGGGAAAGGCGCGGCTCCGCGCCGGGCTGCCCAAGGATTGGCGGGCCGGGGACAAGACCGGCACTGGCGCGCGCGGTGCGGCCAATGACGTCGCGATCCTGTGGCCGCCGCGACGGCCCCCGATCCTCGTCGCCTGCTTCGTCGATGCCGAGGACGCCAAGCCCGCCGCGCGCGATGCCGCCCATGCGGCGGTCGGCGCACTGGTCGCCCGCCGCTTCGCCTGACCTTGCCTCACCGCCCGGCTTCGCCCATATGGCGCGCGGGAGTCGGGCGGACGGTACCGTCGCCAACCCGGTCAGGTCCGGAAGGAAGCAGCCGCAACGATTTCGTGTCGGGTCGTTCCGGCTCCCACCTCCATCTTATCCCGCAGCCACGCACCGGGCGCGCCGGAGCCACGCCGCAGCCATTGCGAAGCGCGGATCGCTCGACTTCGCGCCTGCCCAGCCTGTAGGTTGACGGCGATGTCCGAATCCCAGCCATATCGCGTCCTCGCCCGCAAATACCGGCCGCAGCGCTTCACCGAACTGATCGGCCAGGACGCGATGGTCACCACGCTCGGCAACGCCATCCGCCGCGATCGGCTGGCCCACGCCTTCTTGATGACCGGCGTGCGCGGGGTCGGCAAGACATCGACGGCGCGCCTGATCGCCAAGTCGCTCAACTGCGTCGGTCCGGACGGGCAGGGCGGCCCGACGATCGATCCCTGCGGCGTGTGCGAGCCGTGCCGCGCCATCGCCGAAGGACGTCACATCGACGTCATCGAGATCGATGCGGCCAGCCACAACGGTATCGACGACATCCGCGAGATCAGCGACGCCGTCCGCTACGCGGCGGTCTCGGCGCGCTACAAGGTCTACATCATCGACGAGGTCCACATGCTCTCCAAGCCGGCGTTCAACGCCGTGCTGAAGACGCTGGAGGAGCCGCCGCCGCATGTGAAGTTCATCCTGGCGACGACCGAGGTGAACAAGGTTCCGGTCACCGTCCTGTCGCGTTGCCAGCGCTTCGACCTGCGCCGCATCCCGGCCGACAAGCTCGTCGCCCACTTCGCCGCCGTCGTCGAAGCGGAGGGCGTCGAGGCCGAGTCCGAGGCGCTGGCGCTGATCGCGCGGGCGGCGGAAGGATCGGCCCGCGACGGCCTGTCGATCCTGGACCAGGCGATCGCCCATGGATCGGGCGCGGTCACGGCGGGCCAGGTTCGCGACATGCTCGGCCTGTCCGATCGCGGTGCCGTGCGCGCCTTGTTCGGTCACATCCTTGCCGGCGACGCCCCGGCGGTGCTGGCCGCGCTTGGCGAGCAGCACGATCTCGGCGTCGAGCCGCTTGCTCTCCTCCAAGGGCTGCTGGAGGCGGCGCACGGCATCACCCGCGCCAAGGCCGGCGGTGGCACCGATCCCGCGCTCTCCGAGGAGGAGCGGGAGGCCTATGCCGACTGGGCGAGCCGGCTCGGCTACGCCACGCTGCACCGCCTCTGGCAGCTCCTGCTCAAGGGCCATGATGAGGTGCGCTCGGCGGCGCTGCCGCGCGAGGCGGCGGAGATGGCGCTGCTGCGCATCGTCCACGCCAGCACCATGCCCGATCCGGGCGAGCTGATGCGCCGCATCGCCAGCGGCGAAGTGCTGGCCGCGCCGCCGGCCCAGGGCGCGGCCGCCGCAGAGGCGCAGGCGACCATGCTGGAGGCGCCGCGCGCACCGGCTGGGCCGGTCTTTCCGGCCGATTTTCGTGCGCTCCACGACGCGCTGGTGCACGGCAACCACCATCTCGTCGCGCAGCGGCTGCACGATTTCGTCGGGCTGGTCCGCTATACCCCGCCCGACCTCGTCGTTCGCCGCACCGGTCCGCTGCCGGCCGAGTTCGCCCGCGATCTCGCCGCCGCGCTGAAGGCGACGACGGGATCGACGTGGGAGGTGACCTTCGCCGACGGCACGAGCGAGCCGAGCCTGCTGGATCAGGAGCGGGCCGCCGAAGCCGCGATCCGCGACGCCATCCTCGATTCGCCGATCGTGCGTGCCGCGCGCGAAGCCTTTCCCGAGGCCGAACTGATCGGCTACACCGCCGAACGAAGGAGCGCCGCGCAATGAAGAATCTCGACGACATCCTCGCCATGGCCAAGAACGTCCAGGACGAGATGCAGAAGGCCCAGGCCAGCCTCGACACGATCGAGGTCGAAGGCGTGTCCGGCGGCGGGCTGGTCAAGATCAAGGCGACCGCCAAGGGCCGCATCATCGGCGTGGCGATCGACGACTCGCTGCTCAACCCGGCGGAGAAGCAGATGCTGGAAGACCTGATCGCCGCGGCTCTGAACGATGCCCGCGCCAAGGCCGACACCGCCAGCAATGCCGAGATGGGCAAGATGACCGCCGGCCTGCCGCTTCCGCCGGGCTTCAAGCTGCCGTTCTGACGCGTGCTGGCCGGACGGATCGCAAAGCATAACGAGGAGAGATGTCGATGAAGATTGCCCTGATCGGTGCGTCGGGAAATGCCGGCTCGCGGCTCCTGAAGGAGCTGTGCTCGCGCGGCCATGAGGTGACCGCGATCGCGCGCAACCCGGACCGGATCGAAGCCCAGTCGGGCGTGACGACAGTCCAGGCCGACGCGAGCGACGCCGACGCTCTGGCGGAGGCGATCCGCGGTCACGACGTTGCGATCAGTTCGCTCAAGTTCGCCGAGAGCGATCCCGAGAAGCTGATCGGCGCGGTACGCAAGGCCGAGGTCGGCCGCTACATCGTGGTTGGCGGCGCGGCGTCGCTCAAGTCGCCGGACACGGGCCAGCGGATCATCGACAGCGGCCAGATTCCCGAGGCGTGGATGCCCGAGGTCGGCGGTGGCGTGAAGTTCCTCGACCGGCTGAAGCAGGAGCCGGATGGCCTCGACTGGACGTTCGTGTCGCCATCGATGTTCTTCGGCCCCGGTGAGCGCACCGGCACCTTCCGCCTTGGCAAGGACGACCTGCTCGTCGCCGAGGACGGCAAGAGCTCGATCTCCTACGAGGATTTCGCCGTGGCCGTCGCCGACGAGATCGAAGCGCCCAAGCATCACCGCGAGCGCTTCACCGTCGGCTACTGACGCACGCTTGCGCCGCCGCCTCCCCGGACCTAAGGCACGTCCCGGTCCGGGGAGTGGCGCAGCCTGGTAGCGCATCTGCTTTGGGAGCAGAGGGTCGCAGGTTCGAATCCTGTCTCCCCGACCAGAATTGCTGTCGCTCCGGACCTATCCGTCGGGGCGAGGCCTTGAAGGCCCGGTGTCGCGGCAGTAATTTGACTACTCTCCCACAATCGGTCGCGAGCAGCTCAAGCTATGAGAATTCGTCAAGGCTGGCAGGCGACCGCGCTGGCCGATGGCCAGGATGATCCGGCTGCGCTCAGCCAGCGCCGCATCCGGCAGGGATCGGTGTCTACGGTCCATCTGGTCGATGCCGCCGAGATGGTATTGCCCCAGCCGGATCTGTCCGGTGACCGGATCGACGAGACGCGCGCACTCTTCCAGCAGTTTCTGGACCACCTCGACCGCCTGGGTCTCGCCGAGCCCGCGACGCACGTCAGCCTGGGTTTCGAACGTTTCCTGGCGATGTACCCGGGCGATTCCACCGACGATTGAGCGGCGCTCCGGCGCTCTTAGCCTGTCATCGCACCGGACGGTGCAACCGGCCCACCCGATGATCTGCATGGCGCGCTGGTGCGTTGAGGGGACGTGACGTCGCGCCCGTGCTGCGGCGGACGGCCCGAACGCACCGGAGTGACAGCATGACCGACACCCGTACCGAGACCGACAGCTTCGGCCCCATCCAAGTGCCGGCGGACGCCTACTGGGGTGCGCAGACCCAGCGTTCGATCGAGAATTTTCCGTTCGGCCCCGGCGAGCGGATGCCGATCGGGATCGTCCACGGACTGGCTCTGGTCAAGCAGGCGGCGGCGCGCGTCAACCGCGCGCACGGACTGGCCGGGGACATTGCGGATGCGATCGAGACGGCGGCGGCGCGGATCGTCGCGGGGGGCCATGACGATCAGTTTCCGCTGGTGATCTGGCAGACCGGATCCGGCACTCAATCGAACATGAACGTGAACGAGGTGATCGCCGGGCTGGCCAACGAGGCGCTGGTCGGAACTCGCGGCGGCAAAAGCCCGGTTCATCCCAACGACCACGTCAACATGGCGCAATCCTCCAACGACAGTTTCCCGACCGCGCTCCACGTCGCCGCCGCGCGGGCCGTGACCGGTCGCCTGCTGCCCGCGCTTCAGAGGCTGGAGGACCAGCTGACCGTGCAGGCCGAGCGCTGGGACGACATCGTCAAGATCGGCCGCACCCACCTCCAGGATGCGACTCCCCTGACGCTGGGCCAGGAGTTTTCCGGCTATGCCGCGCAGGTGCGCAGCGCCCGGTTGCGGATCGCGCCGTTCGTCGAGGAGGGGCTGTGCAAGCTCGCCCAAGGTGGAACGGCGGTCGGCACCGGGCTCAACGCGCCGGCCGGCTTCGGCGAGGCGTTTGCGGCCGAGATGGCGGATCTGACCGGCTTGCCATTCGTGACCGCGCCCAACAAGTTCGAGGCGCTGGCCTCCAACGACACGCTGGTCGAACTGTCCGGCCGGCTCAACACCCTGGCGGTGGCGCTGTCGAAGATCGCCAACGACATCCGCCTGCTCGGATCCGGCCCACGTTGTGGCCTCGGCGAACTCAGCCTGCCCGAGAACGAGCCCGGCAGCTCGATCATGCCCGGCAAGGTCAACCCGACCCAATGCGAGATGCTGACGATGGTCGCGGCGCAGGTGATGGGCAACCATGTCGCGGTCACGGTCGGCGGGTTGCAGGGTCACATGGAGCTGAATGTCTTCAAGCCGCTGATCGGTGCCGCGGTGCTGCGGTCGATCGACCTGCTCGCCATCGGCATGGACAGTTTCCGCGAGCGCGCTCTCGAAGGGCTGGAGCCGAACCGCGAACGTATCGCCGCCTTGCTCGATCGATCGCTGATGCTGGTGACCGCGCTGGCGCCCGAGATCGGCTACGACAATGCCGCCAAGATCGCCAAGCATGCCCATCTGCACGGCCTGTCGCTGCTTGAAGCCGGCCAGGCGCTCGGGCTGGTCGACGCGGAAACCTTTGCGCGGGTGGTGCGCCCGGAAGCGATGATCGGCCGCTAGCGGATCGGAACTTCGTCGACCGTGCTGCGCTTCCGTTCGCGACAGGCAAGGAGTTCGAGATGATCGGCAAGATTATTGGTGCACTCGTCGGACGCGAGATCGATCGCCGCGACGGCCGCGGCGGGCTCAAGGGTGCGGTGTTCGGTGCGGCGGCCGCTGGTGGCCTGCGCCGCCTCGGACCGCTCGGGATGGTCCTGGGCGGCGCTTACGTCGCGAAGAAGGCGATGGATCGCCGTCGCGTCACGCGCGGCGACCTGCCCCGCGACCGCACCTAGGATCGCATCATCGCGTCGAGCTGGAGCACGGTGTTCCAGTTTCGCGCGGTGGTCGGCGAGCCGATGCATTTGTCGATGAAGGCGGGCGTCAGCTTCGACTGGCCGACGCCCGCGGCAAAGTCGATCCAGATGGCGTCACCACGCCCCGCGACCTGCTCGCCGGCAGTGCAGCGTTCAGCCAGGCGAGCCACGGCGTCCGGCACGGGTGGACGCTTTGACAGGAGCAGGTGGAGCATCTTGGCCCGGTCCCGCTCCGCCTCCGCAAACGGACTGCCAGCGGCGTAGATCGCCCACTGGGGGTCGGTGCGCAGGATCGCTTCGCTCGTCCAGCCAAATCGGGCCGTGATCGCTGCCTCGAGATGTCGAGCGGCGATCTCCGGATCGTGCTCGCCGGCGCTGAACACCAGATTTCCACTCGCCAGGTAGGTTCTCGCATCGAGGAAGCCGAGATCGGCCGCGACCTCTCGCAATTCTGCCATCGGCAGGCGTCGCTTGCCGACGTTCACGGCACGCAGCAGGGCGATCATTCGGGTCATCGGCTCATCCTCGCGACGTTGACGCGCGGTTCGGCCGGCGGCAAGAGCGGCCATGCCGTACTCGTCCCCGCTCGCCCGCCGCGGCGTGCTGTTCGTGCTTTCCTCGCCGTCCGGCGCGGGCAAGTCCACCATCGCCCGGATGCTGCTCGCCTCCGACAACGACATAGCGCTCTCGGTTTCCGCGACCACCCGGCCGATGCGGCCTGGCGAGATCGACGGCGTCGATTACCACTTCGTCTCGCTCGAGCGGTTTAGGGAAATGGTCGCGGACGGCGACTTCCTGGAATGGGCGCACGTCTTCGACCATCGCTACGGTACGCCGCGCGCGCCGGTTCACCAGATGCTGGGCGAAGGCCGCGACGTCCTCTTCGACATCGACTGGCAGGGTGCACAGCAGCTCTTCCAGCAGGCCGGTGGCGACGTCGTGCGGGTATTCATCCTGCCGCCTTCGGTCGAGGAGCTCGGCCGCCGCCTGCGATCGCGCGGGACCGACGATCCGGAAGTGGTCGCCGGGCGAATGCGGCGCGCGGCGAGCGAGATCAGCCATTGGGACGGCTACGACTATGTCCTGATCAACGACGATGTCGATCGCTGCTTCGGCCAAGTCCGCATGATCCTGGAAGCGGAGCGGCTGAAGCGCAGCCGCCAGACCGGACTGATCGGCTTCACCCGCAAGCTGATGGGATAAGGCTTTCCGAAGCGGCTAAGCGGGCATAGCCTCCATCCTCTGAAACAGGAGGAGGGCCGGCGATGACGCGAACTTTGCTTGGGGGTCTGATCGGCGGCCTCGCAATGTATCTGGTCGGCTTCGTCTTCTGGGGCACGCCGCTGTCCGGACTGGCCTTCACCGGCATCAGCGATCAGCAGAGCGCGGCGGTGCAGGCCGCACTCGCCCAGAACCTCACGACGAGCGGCACCGGCACCTACTCCGTGCCGTCGACCGCCACCGGCCAAGGCACGGTGCTGTTCGGCAAGGGGCCGATCGCGACCGTCCACTTCAATGCGAACGGCTTTCCGGCAGTCGACACAACGGCCTTGCTCGGCGGGCTGGTGCTGGCCCTGGTCGCGGGCGTGATCTTCGCCGCCGCTCTCGGGATAGTGGCCCGATGGGTGCCGACCTTCACCGATCGGATCCGCATCGCCGTGCTGTTCGCGCTGGCGGTGACGCTCTACCTCGATCTGGGCCAGCCGATCTTCAACCATTACGGGCCGGGCTACTTCATCTACACCTTCCTCGGCGACTTCCTCGGCTTCGTCGCCGCGGCGCTGGTGATCGCGCGCTGGTTCCTGCCCGCGCGTACCGCCGATCCCGTCTAGAGGGTTAGGCTAGAGGAGGGAGAGAAAGCGCGCGGCGGCGAGGAAGTCGCGCCGTCGCGCGTCGCGGGCCTGGGTGGCCAGCGCATCCTCACCCCATTGCTCGGCCTGCCACAGTTCGTCGACATGGGTGGCATCGAATGCCTCCTCCGCGCCGATCCGGCCTTCGGCGACGGCGAGTGCGGTAACCAGCGAGCCGCCGATCGTGACCAGCGGCGACATGGCGGCGAGCTCGAACGGGCCGCGCGCCGAGAGGGCAGTGGCGAGGCGGCGGACGGTCGCCTCCGGTTGCGGCTTGTGGACGATCCCGGTGGCGAGTTCGAAGGTGACGTCGTAACGCAGCCGCGCCCAGGCGAGCAGCGGATCCCACGCTGCCAATTCGCGCGCCACCAGCGCCGGCGGATCTTCCGCCCGGTAGCAGAGCGCGTCGGTCTCGGCATAAGGCGCGAGGGTCGCTACGAACCTGGCCGGATCCGGCGCGACCCGGTCGATCCCGGCGTTGGCGAGACCGGTGAGCGGCATCGATCGCGGATCGATCTCCTCGGATTGCGCGCGCCATTCCTCGACCACGGCGTGCCCCAGCGAGACGGTCGGGAGCACGAGCAGGGCGCGGGCCGGGGTACGCACCGGCCGCCCGTCGAGGCGGATCGACAGGCCGTCGCCCTCCGGCTCCGCCGACACGGTCTTGTAGAAACGTTTCATCGGACTTCCCGCTCTATCTGCCGGGCGGGGTGCGCCAGCGCCGCAGGAACAGCAACGGCAGGATCAGCGAATTGAAGAAGCCGATCACGAACAGGGTGAAGCCGATCGGCGCATAGCCGCCTTCGCGCACGACATCGCCCCACCAGATCCACATGCCGAGCAGCATCATGATCACGCCGCCGGCGCGCATCGCGCTCAGCATCGCGAAGCGCGATCGGGCGAGGCGGTCTTCATCGTCTTTCGTCATGCGCCCTCCTCGAGCAGCCGCGGAATGTCCGACGGGGTCATAGAGATCCGGTGCGCGCCACTGGCGGTCAACTCCTCAGGCTCGTGGTAGCCCCACGCGACGCCGATCGCGAGCACGCCGGCAGCGCGCGCCATGGCCATGTCGTAGCTGGTGTCGCCGATCATCGCCGTCGTCGCCGGCACCGCGCCCGCCTCTGCCATCGCCGCCTCGATCATCGACGGGTGTGGCTTGGACGGATGGCGGTCGGCGGTCTGGAGCGTGACGAAGCGTGAGCGCAACCCGTGATGGTCGAGGCAGATGGCGAGGCCACGATCCGACTTGCCGGTCGCTACGCCCAGCAGCCAGCCGGCTGCGTCGAGTTCCGAGATCGCCTCCGCCATCCCCTCGAACAGCGGATCGGGCGCCATGCCGCGCGCGCGCATCCGCTGGAACACCTGCTTGTAGCGCTGCGCGAGCGAGCGATGATCGTCGTCGCTGCCGGTCGGGTGGAGCAGGCGCATCGCTTCGGGCAGGCTCAACCCGACGATCCGGCGTGTGGCTCCGGCGGGCGGAACGGCCAGGCCGGCTTCGAGGAAGCAATCGTCCATCGCCGCGCAGATGTTGGCAGCGCCGTCGGCGAGCGTGCCGTCGCAGTCGAAGATGGCGAGCCGGTTCATGCCCGCGCGCCGCTGGCTTCGGCGACCAGCCGGGCGACATCGCCGCGGCCGATCCCCTTCAGTCCGGCGACGACGCCACCAGCATCGGCGGCCGGCTTGTTCTGGCTGAGCTTGCGCGTGCCCCGCCACTGCGAGACGCGAAGCTCGTAGCCGGCGATCGCCGGCAACATCGCCTCGAACCGGCCTGGCGCCATCTTGGCGCGGGTCCAGGCCGGAGCTGGCGCCAAGCGCCGCTCATGTTCGGCGGAGAGAGCGTCGAGGTGGGTGACGAGTTCCGCGTCGGCGAGGCGGCGGACGCTGCCTTCCGCCTCGACCGCGACATAGTTCCAGGTCGGCACCTGACCCGGGCGGGCATACCAGTTCGGGCTGACATAGGCGTCCGGCCCGGTGACGCTGGCGATCACGGTCGCGCCGTCGATCAGCGGCGTCGCGCGGTTGCGGCGGGGCAGGTGGAACTGCAATCCGTCCGCCACGACCAGCAGCGGCACATGGACCACCGCCACGCCAGCCGGTCCGGCGATGAACACGTGGGCGAAAGCGACATCGGCGACGAACGCGCTGATTGCCGCTTCGTCGTCCCACGCGAAAGTGGGATCGGGATGCATCAGCCGCGCTGGCCCCGCCCGCGCCGCTCGCCCTTGCGCTCCTTGCGGCGGGCCTTTGCTATGTTGAGGGCGGCGCGGCGCTTGCCCTCTGCCGTTTCGCTGAACTTGGGTTCGTCAAGCGGCAGATCGGCGAGAGCCGGGTCGAAGCCGAGCTGCTCGATGCTCTCGGCGAAATGCTTGGGCAGCTCCGCGACGACATCGATCTGGCCGCCGTCTGGATGGTCGATGCGCAGGCGACGGGCGTGCAGGTGCATCTTGCGACTGATCGTGCCGGTCAGGAAGGCGTCGAGTCCGCCATATTTGCCGTCGCCGACAATCGGGTGGCCGATTGCCGCCATGTGGACGCGTAACTGGTGGGTGCGGCCGGTATAAGGTTGGAGCTCAACCCAGGCCGCCTTGCCGCCCGCTTCCTCGATGACCCGGTAACGGGTCCGCGCCGGGCTGCCTTCCTTCTGGTCGACATGCATCTTTTCGCCGCCGGAGCCGGGCTGCTTGCCGATAGGCAGTTCGATCGTGCCGTCGTCAATATCAGGCACGCCGACGACCAGCGCCCAATAGACCTTTCGGGCCGTGCGGCTGGAAAAAGCCTTGGCGAAGAAGCCGGCAGCGCGCGACGAGCGGGCGAGGAGCAGGACGCCGGAGGTGTCCTTGTCGAGCCGGTGGACCAGCTTGGGCCGCGAGTCGCGATCGAACTGGAGACCATCGAGCAGGCCGTCGACATGGCGGTCGGTCTTCGTCCCGCCCTGGGTGGCGAGGCCCGGCGGCTTGTTGATGACGAACGCCTGCGGATCCTCGTAGATGACGAGGTTGCGGATGAACGCCTCGTCCTCCGGCGCGAGCGCGACGCGGGCGAGCTTGGCACGCGCCGGTGCGGCGGCAACGGGTGTCGCGTCGGCCGGGGGGACGCGGATCGTCTGGCCGGCTTCGATCCGGTCGCCGGGCGAGGCGCGGCGGCCATCGATGCGCAGTTGGCCCGTGCGTGCCCAACGCGACACGACGTTGAAGCTCGCCTCCGGCAAATGACGCTTGAACCAGCGGTCGAGGCGGATCCCATCGTCGTCGGCAGCGACGGTGAAGCTGCGGACTTCCTGTTCGGGGGGCGTGGCGCTCATGCCGCGGCCCTGGCGAGCCATACGCCGAGCGTCAGCATCAGCACCGATCCGGCAAAGGAAGAAACCGCATAGGCCCCGGCCAGGAGACCCTCTCCGCGAACCAGCATGTTGTAGGTCTCCAGGCTGAACGCCGAAAAGGTGGTGAAGCCGCCGAGCACGCCGACGCCAAGGAACAGGCGGAGCTGCTCGCCCCCGTCTGCCTGGCGGCCGAGTGTGCCGGCGAGGAGCCCCATCAGCAGACCGCCGGCGAGGTTTACGATCCAGGTTCCCCACGGAAAGCCCGGCCCCGTCAGGCGCAGCGCGATCAGCCCCACATGATAGCGGAACCCGGCACCGATGGCGCCACCGAGCATGACGAGAGCGAGGGGAGGCATCGCCGCGCCTTAGAGCCTGTTCGTCCGGGGTGGAAGCGCCATGCGCGTGGCGTGATGGATCGGCGCCTGCGCACCCCTGTCGTTCGTCGGTTCGTCGTCGCGTGTTTGTCGTTCGTCCCGGGTCACGTCGTCCGCCGACATGCAGGCCGCCTCCATCGAAGCGCGCGTGAAGCCCGGCCGGGGCGCCCGTACAAGCTCTCCATCGGCAGCGGCATCGGCCGCCCGCCACGAGATCAGGTCAACGCACTGGTTCAGAGGAGATATGTCGTGATCAGCAACATCGTCCGCAATGTCTCGATCGTCCTCGCGGCCGGCGCGGCCACGATCGCGGTTCCCGCCAGCGCCGCGGAAGTCGGCACGGCGAAGTCGGTGATCGTCCGCCACGGCGACCTTGACCTCACCACCGACGGCGGCGTCGACACGCTCAACCGCCGCGTCTCCACGGCAGCGCGTTCGGTCTGCGGCACCTTCCATGCTGCCGACCTCGCCGCCAAGCAGAACGTCCTGGCGTGCCGCAAGGTCGCCCTGAACGGGGCCCTGACGAACGTCGAACTGGCCGTGTCGGCCGCCCGCAGCGGCCAGCAACTCGCGGCCAACGCCGTCACCGTCGGCAACGCGGTCCCCTGATCGTCGGCGCGTCCTGAGCCCACGCGCTGACGAGCGCCCCCGGGTCCCTAACCCCGGGGGCGCAATCCGTTCGGTGGACGCGTCGGGCCCGCTCGTGTTGCCTCGCCGCTAACGGCCCATCATCTCGCGGGCGGCCGGCAGGTAGGTGCGGCCGATCCGCACCTCCGACCCGTCGGCGAGATCGGCGTGCCAGACGCCCAAACCGTCGTGACGCAACTTGGCGATGAAATTCCGCCGCACGATCGTCGACCGGTGGAGGCGGATGAACTTCGCCGGATCCAGCTGGCGTTCCAGCTCAGTGATCGTCTGGTGCAGCAGGAACGATCGCCGCGCGACGTGCAGCCGCATATAGTCGCGCTCGGCTTCGATCCGATCGATGTCCTCGGCGGCGATGCGGATCATCTCCGATCGATGCGGCACCCAGAATTCACTGGTATGCTCCGATGGCGCGACCGCGGGTGCTGGCGGCGCGCGCAGCACCTCACGGACCCGCGCCACCGCCCGGGCGAGGCGTTCGGCCGAAACCGGCTTCAGCAGATAATCGACCGCCGATACGTCGAAGGCGGCGACGGCGAACTGGTCGAACGCGGTGCAGAAGATCACCGCCGGCCGGCGCTGGCGCTGCTCGAGGGCCCGGGCCACCTCCATCCCGTCAAGGCCGGGCATGGCGATGTCGAGCAGGAGGAGATCCGGCTCGAGCGCCTCGACCATGCGCAATGCCGCTTCGCCGTCGCTCGCCACCCCGACCAGATCGATCGCCGGCTCGCGCGCGCACAGGATCTGCAGGCGCTCCACCGCGAGCGGTTCATCGTCGACGACGAGCGTCCTGAGCGGCGCTTCAGCAGCCATTGCGCACCACCGGCATCGTCAGCGTCACCCCGAAGCCGCCGCCGGGCAGCGGTCCCCAGCGGCACTGCGCCTCGGTACCGAACCGCGCCGCCAGCCGATCGCGGACGTTGCGCAGGCCAAGCCCGGTTCCCGCTTCCGTCGCGGGCAGATCGCCGCCGTCGACCGGCCTGCCATTGTCGGCGACGGTGATCATCAGTCCGGCCGAATCCTCGCGGGCCTGGATCCGGATCGTCACCGGCTCGCGCGATCGCGAAACGCCGTACTTGATCGCGTTCTCGACCAGCGGCTGGAGGATCAACGCCGGCACGCAGGCGGTGCGCAGGGCATCGGGGATCTCGATATCGACCTGCAGCCGCTCGGGAAAGCGGACCCGTTCGATGTCCAGGTAGAGCCGCTGCAGCCGGATCTCTTCGTGGAGCGGGAGGTCCTCGGCGGGATCGGCGGTCAGGCTGGTACGGAAGAACGTCGAAAGGTTGAGGATCATCCGCTCGGCCTCCTCGCGGCGGTCGACCATCACCAGCGAGGACAAAGAGTTGAGGGTGTTGAACAGGAAGTGCGGATTGACCTGATAGCGCAGCGCGCGAAGCTCGGCGGCCTGTGCGGCGGCGCGAAAGCGGGCGGCGCGCCGCTCGGCCAGCTGCGTCTCGGCAGCGTAGCAAAGCGCCAGGTAGAGGGCGGCCCAGGCAACGAAGAAGAAATAGCCGTTGGCCGAATTGTCGGCGATCGCCGTGAGCGCGAAATCATGGTCGTTGCTGCTGTCGCCGCCGACCTGGATCACGGTCGTGTTGGCCGACGGGAAAGGCGGCGGTGGAGGTGGTGGGGGAACGTTGGCGTTCGTCCCGGTCGGCGGTGCCGGCAGCACCTGGACGCTCGTTTCCTTGCCCTCTTCGCTACGGATAACGACGGTCTTGCGCGGCTTGGCTATCACCCGCGCCTCGATCGCCCGAAAGGCGAACCAATTGACCGAGGCGTAGATCACCGACGCCGGCACCGCGAGCAACGCCGCCAGGATGATGCTGCGCCGGAAGGATTTGCCGGGAAGCACCGCCAGTGCGCGGTACATAAGGTAGCTCAGCCCCATGCCGACCAGGGTCACCAAGGTTCTCGGGCCGAGCATCTCCAGTTGCGCGCCGAAGCCGACGGCGAGCGACCGGACGGAGACCACGGCGAAGTAGAAGAGCCAGAAGATGAGGATCGACAGCAATGCCACCCGGAGCGGAACGCTTGGCCGGTGGCTGTCCTCGGCGGTGGCCGGAGGTAGGGGGATGCTCGCCATCGTTCCTGCAATATCCACAATCGGCGGCGAAGGCGTCAACGCGTGGCGCGTTCCGTCGACGGATATGGCGCGTTCATCGAAAGCCCTCCGGCGGAACGGGGTCGGGGGAGAGGCGTTGCATCTACGTTGAATGAGGGGAACGACGATGACCGAGAGCGATCGCAAGAAAGAGGCCGACGAGACCGGATCTAACCCGGCCGTCCGAACCGCGCTCGACGCGAGCGACGACAAGCGGCTGCAGCAGGATCCCTCCTCGGAGGATGCCAAGCTCGACGTCGCGCTCGACGAGACCTTCCCGACGTCCGACGCGCCATCGAATACGCAGCCCGGCAAGGGCAAGGATCCCGCGCCCTCGTCCGGCTACGATCCCGCGGCGGAGAAGGCGCGGATGGACGCCAAGGAGTAGCGCCTCGATCGACCGGCGTGGTTATCCCGGCCAGAGTTGCCAAACGGTGACAGGTCGGTTGCACATCCATGTTGCATCGCAAAACGAAAGGTGCTCCCATCTGTCCGTCGGCTGACCCGGGCGGTTAAGTCGGCGGTAACCAGAGTGGCGCATGTTGGCGCCGCAACGCGTGATTGGGAGTTTCTTCATGGGCACCCAAGGTCGGCCGGCAGACGGCGCAATGACGCTGGCGGAGATGAAAGAGTTTGCGGCATTCCCTGCTGCAACGCAGCGCTACATTCGCCGCTCTCTGGATGTCGGCCTCTCCCGCGAGGATGCGCTCAGCCGCTGGTCGCGCGACGTGATCGAGGCCGCCAGCATCCGCGCCCAGACGCGGATCTACGGTCGGCTCGGCGATATTCGCGACATGGTGCCGGACGATAGCGGCCTGGACGCGGTCGAGCCGTTCTTTGCGCCGCTGGTGACGATTTCCGCGTTCGACCTGGGGCAGGACCGGCTGTCCAGCTTCGGCGCCTATCGGTTCCTGTACGAACGACTGATCGGCGCCAACGTTCGGCCGTGGCTGCCGGGGGCCTTCTGCGCGGCGGCGGCCCTGCCGCATCTCCATCCCGAGAAGCGCCGGCTGCTGCTCCAGTCGATCAGCGAGGCTGCGGCGACCGCGCCGGGCTGGTCGAACCGCGAGCCCTGTTTCTACCCCGAGTGGGTCGAGAAGGTCGAGCAGCGCCTGCCCAACTGAGCAGGCGCCAGCCCGTTCAGTGTCGTGCCGCGGCCGGAGCGCCGCCGACGATCCAGCGGGTCGCCGCCAGCATCGCCGCATCCTCGACGAGGCCCGTCGGAACCTGCCCGAACCGGCGGATCGCCCACATCCGCACATGGAAGGACACGTAGGCGCCGCCCACAGCGCCCGCGATACCCAGCATGGCCGCCGGAATACGCTGCTCGCGCGGCGCGAGCGCGGCGCCGGCCATCGCGCCGGTCACCACCCGTGCGGCGATGCCGGGGGCGATGATCCGATCCGGCGCGGACGGCATCTTGTCCCCGGCGAGTTCGCCGGCGGCCAACGCCTTCGTCACAGCCGAGACGAGCGGGTGGGCAAGCAAACCGGGAGCGCCGTTATGGTCGGGCAAGGCACCGTCGCGGGCGGACTCGGCGACCGCAGCGAGCGGCGTCATCGCCCGCATTCCCGCGACGGCACCGATGAGGAAGGAGCGGATCAAGTACAATCTCCCGGAAAGCAGCTGTTGCCGATCGAACGCCCGGACGCGCCGCGAGTGCCCCGGGGGGGGAGGTCACCGGCAGGCCCGCCACCCCATCGCGCCGCGCTCCGCCTGATCGAGGTGGAGATGGTCACGATGGGCGGCATTGTAGTCCGGTGACAAGGTCGTCGCGAACAAATCGCATGCGCCGTCGCGCACGTCGCGAAGGAACGCCGCCTTGTCTTCCTCGCCAGCTCCGCGCTTGGCGGGCTTTGCGGTGTTGCCCCAGTCCCCTACGACCGTGATGCGGGTGCCGTCGGCCAGGCGGAAGCCGGCAATGTCGATGGCGTCGGCGGTGGCGTGTTCGCTCCACATGCCGGTGCCGCGGCCGTACATGCGGCGACAGCTGTAGCTGCCATAATGATCGATCGACGAGACGCGCTGGCCGAAGTGGCGGAGCGCCGCCGGCTGAACCACCTCCCACTCCCACACCGCCAAGGCCGCCGCGACCGCACAGGAGGTGGCCAGTCCGGCCGGGCGATACAGGATCGCGCGCGCTCCGCCGGCATCGAACCGGACGCCATCGGCGTAGCCGCACTGCTTGCCGTCGCGAGGGGCCAGCGGCGTGAACTTCACCCCGGCCTGGCGGAGCAGCGCCTGGCACTTCGGCGCATCGCGGGTCAGGCCAGTCAGCTTGCGGCCGGTAAACGCCCCGACCGGGCGCGCCAGATCGAGCCGCGTCCACGGCAGATCCTCCGGATGGCGGCGGCCGTGGGCGTAGAGCAGGAAGGCGGCTGCTGTCGCCAGCAGCATCAGAATGAAAAACTTCAGCACCGACAGGAAACGCTCGGCAGGTTATAGGTTTCGTTCACGTCACAATGGAGACGTTCGCTTATGCCCGCCACCCGCCTCGCAACGAAACGCGTCGAGAAGCCGTGGGGGCGGCACGATCTGTGGCCGGGCTTCGGCGATGTGGCCGAAGGCGCGCCCGCCGTCGGCGAAATCTGGTTCGAGGCGGCGGATGGCACCAGCCCCGAACTGTTGATCAAATATCTGTTCACCAGCGACAAGCTGTCGATCCAGGTCCACCCCGACGACGAGCAGGCCCGCGCCCGCGGCTACCCGCGCGGGAAGGACGAATCCTGGGTCGTGCTGGCCGCCGATCCGCACGCCACGATAGCGATCGGCACGCTCGACGTGATGAACCCGGACGAACTGCGGGCGTCGGCTCTGGACGGATCGATCGAGGCGAAGGTCAACTGGCGGGCGGTGAAGGCCGGCGACTTCTACTATACGCCCGCCGGCACCATCCATGCGATCGGCCCGGGGCTGACGGTGGTCGAGGTCCAGCAGAATGTCGACCTGACCTACCGCCTCTACGATTACGGCAGCGACCGGGAACTGCACCTCGATGACGGCGTCGCCGTCAGTAACCCTGTACCCTATGTCGCCACCCACGTGCCGATGGAGGCGGAGGCTGGCCGGACCGTTCTGGCCGACGGCCCGGCCTTCGTGCTCGAGCGCTGGGCGCGGTCCGGCGAGGGCACGCTGCACGTCGCGGCGGACCGGCCGGTCTGGCTGATCCCGCTCGCCGGCGGCGGCACGGTGGACGGTGCGCCACTGGAAGCCGGCGGCGTCTGGCTTGCAGACGGCGACGTGGCGCTGTCGCTTGCCCACGACACCGACATGCTGGTCGCATATGCCGGGGCAGGCGTGGTCCGGAACATCTGGAGCTGAGCTTCAGCCCCGCAGCACGGTGGCGGCGCGTTCCGCCGTCACCGGATAGCCCTGATCGGTGGGGATGCAGAGCCAGTCCTCGCCACTGCGCTGCTCGATCCACGGCGTGATCGTGGCGACGGGCCGGCTGGCTGCTTCCTCGCGGGCCGCTTCGTAGGAGGCGGCGAGGGCCAGCCGCTCCAGGTTGCGCCGCGTCGGGAAGATGATCCGGTGGCGACCGGCGTCCGCTGCGGCCAAGGCCGCCGCTGCCGTCGTCCAGACCACCCGGACGCTCTCCCCGCCGTCGGGTTGGGCAATCGCGCCCTGCGGCACGGGAGCGAGGTAGAAGCGCGTGTCGTAGATCCGGCCGGCGAGTTGCGGCAGCCAACGCGCCAGCGGATGGAGCGCCGTCACGTCGATCGCCAGCCCCGCCTCCGCCAGCAGCAGCGCGAAATCCGCACCCGCGGCAAGCCCGGTCCGAATCCCAGTGATCATTTGCGGGGAAGGGGCGGGCACCACGCCGATCGCAATCCCGACCTCCTCGATCGTCTCGCGGATCGCGGCGATGCGGGCCGCGGCATCGGCCGGATGGGTGGCATCGACGAGCCGATGATCGCCGGGATCGACCCGCCCGCCGGGGAACACCAGAGCGCCGGCCGCGAATGCCATCGCCGCGCTTCGCTCGACCATCAGCAGCTCGGGCGGACCTTCCTCGGTATCGCGGAACAGGACGAGCGTGGCGGCGGGGATCGGGTCAGGACCGGACGGCATAACCGGCCAGGAACAACCGGGTCGCCTCACGGATGCGATCTTCCCGCTCGGCTTCGGAAACGCCGCAGGGTCCAGCGAACATCGCGCTCAGCTGGGTCCCGTGAAGGACCAGCCCGAGGAACATCTCGGCGGCGAGCCGCGGGGCCGGCATGGTCGCCTTGCCGGCGCGGTTCCACCCCTCGAACGTGTGCGCGAGCAGATCGACGAACGGCACATGGGCCAGGGTGTAGACCGCGCGTGCGAATTCGGGATTGCGCAGGCTTTCGCCCATGACGACCTGCATCAACGCGATCGCATCGGGACGAAGCAGATCGTCATGGATTGCACCGGCGATGGCACGAAGCGTCGCAACCGGATCCGCATCCCGAGCGACAATCGCCTCGATCCGGCCGATCCCATCGAACTTCTCGCCTGCGACGACGGCACGAAGCACGCCGAGCTTGTTCTCGAACAATTCGTAGAGGGTCGACAGCGAGCCGCCCGACCGACGAACGATCTCGTTCAGGCTGACCGCATCGAAGCCGCGTTCCAGGAACAGTTGCTTGGCGGCGTCGAGGATAGCCTGCCGGCGCCGTTCGCGGCGGTCCGGTTCGGTCGGGGTGGACGGGTTCTCTGAAGTGATCAATCCAGTTCCTCGCAGCCGTCATGGTGCAGTGCACAACGGCGTTGACGCGTAGTGTAGCGTACATTACACGCACTGCCAAATCGCGGCGACATGGCTGCTGAAGCGCGGCTTGGGCGGCGCTCGTCTGCAAAGGGGATCGAACGAGATGCTGCCGAGTCGCGAGCTTCGCGCCGGAACGCTGATCGCGCTGCTGACGGCGCTCGCCGGGTGCGGCGGCAGCGCGCCGCCGACGCCTCCCCCGCCCGAGATTCAGGTCGTGACCATCGCTCCGCAGGCGGTGACGAACGTCGTGGAGCTGCCGGGCCGCGTCCAGGCCGTTCGCACCGCCGAGGTCCGGGCCCGCGTCGACGGCATCGTCGAGCGGCGGCTGTACGAGGAGGGCACCGACGTGAGCGCCGGGCAGGCGCTGTTCCGGATCGACCCGCGCGAGCGCCAGGCGGCCTACAACGCGGCCGTCGGCGCGCTCGACCGTGCCCGCGCCGCCGCCAACAATGCCGGCCAGGTGGTGAAGCGCTACGAGCCGCTGGTCGGACAGCGCGCGATCAGCCGGCAGGAATATGAGGCTGCGACAGCGGCGTCGCTGCAGGGGCAGGCAGACGTCGCCTCGGCCCGTGCTCAGCTCGATCGCGCCAAGCTCGACCTCGAATATACCACCGTCCGCGCGCCGATCGCCGGCCGCGCCGGGCGTGCCGATGTCACCGAAGGTGCGCTGGTCAGCGCCAGCCAGGCGACGCTGATGACCCGGGTCGAGCAGCTCGATCCGGTCTACGTCAACTTCTCGCAGTCGAGCAGCGACCTGCTGAAGGTCCGTCGTGATATGCAGGCCGGCAAGATCGCCGTGCAGAACCTGAACCGCGTCCGCGTCACGCTCATCCTGGAGGACGGGACGCCCTATCCCATTCCCGGGCACCTCAACTTCCTCGATCTGTCCGTCGACGAATCGACTGGCACCGTGTCGCTTCGCGCCGAATTCCCGAATCCGCAGCGCTTCCTGCTGCCCGGCCAGTTCGTGCGGGCGCGGATCGAGGCAGGGCTGGACCAGCGCGGGCTGGTCGTGCCGCAGCGTGCCGTGCAGGTGACGGCGAAGGACACGACGGTGTTCGTGGTCGGCGCGAACAACATGGCGGTCGCACGGCCGGTGAAGCTCGGCGATCTGCAGGGCGGCAACTGGATCGTGCTGAGCGGCCTCAAGGTCGGCGAGAGGGTGATCGTCGACGGTATCCAGAAGGTTCGACCCGGTGCGCCGGTGCGGATCGCGCCGGATCGTCAGCTCGCGCCGGGGCAGCGCTGAAATGCTTCTTCGTCCCCTGAACGTAGCGTCGGCTGAACGCGCATGATCGCGCGCTTCTTCATCGACCGGCCGGTCTTCGCCTGGGTGATTGCGCTCGGCATCGCGCTGGCCGGGATCCTCGCCCTGCGCGGCCTGCCGATCGAGCAGTATCCGAACGTCGCGCCGCCGTCGCTGACCATCTCGGTCACCTATCCCGGCGCCGATGCCTCGACGCTGGAGAGCAACGTCACCCAGGTGATCGAGCAGGAGCTGAACGGCGTCGAGGGCTTCCTCTACATGTCGTCGAACAGCCAGTCGAACGGCACGGCGTCGATCACCGTCACGTTCGAATCCGGCACCGATCTCGATACCGCGCAGATGGAGGTGCAGAACCGCTTGCGTCGGGTCGAGGCGCGGCTGCCCGAAGAGGTACGCCGTCAGGGCATCCAGGTCGCCAAAGCGGGCTCCAGCTTCCTGATGATCGTCGCGATCACCTCGAAGAGCGGGGCGTCCGACCAGCTGGCTCTCGGCAACGTCGCCTCGACCCAGGTCATCGACGAGCTGCGCCGCGTGCCGGGCGTCGGCGACTTGCGGCTGTTCGGGTCGCAATATGCGATGCGGGTGTGGCTCGATCCGGACAAGCTGGCCGGCTACAAGATGTCCGCTGCGGAGGCGCTCGCCGCCGTGCAGGAGCAGAACAGCCAGACCGCCGGCGGCGCGCTCGGCGACCAGCCGGTCGCCAAGGGCAGCGAACTCAACGCGACCATCGTCACCCAGAACCGCTTTACCAACGCCGAGCAGTTCCAGAACATCATCCTGCGCGCCAACCCCGACGGATCAGCGATCCGCCTCGGTGACGTCGCCCGGGTCGAGCTCGGCGCGGAGAATTACACGTTCGGTACGGAGCTCGGCCATTCGCCGATGGCCGGCATCGGCATTCAGCTCGCCCCCGGTGCCAACGCTCTCGCCACCGCCACCGGCGTGCAGGAGCGTATGAAGGAGCTGGAGAGCGGCTTCCCCGCCGACGTCGCCTGGTCGGTGCCGTTCAATACCACGCCGTTCATCACGACGTCGATCCACGAAGTCGTGGTGACGCTGGGCGAGGCGATGCTGCTCGTCTTCCTGGTCATGTTCCTGTTCCTGCAGAACTGGCGGGCGACGGTGATCCCGACGATCGTCGTTCCGATCGCGCTCGCCGGCGCCTGCCTCGGCCTCTACGCGCTCGGTTTCTCGATCAACGTGCTGACCCTGTTCGGTATGGTCCTGGCGATCGGCATCCTCGTCGACGACGCCATCGTCGTCATCGAGAATGTCGAGCGGATCATGTCCGAGGAGCATGTCGGCCCGCGCGAGGCGACGATCAAGGCGATGGGCCAGATCACCGGCGCGATCATCGGCATCACGCTCGTCCTGATCGCGGTGTTCATCCCGATGGCCTTCTTCCCGGGATCGACCGGCGGCATCTACCGCCAGTTCTCGGTCACGCTCGCTGTCTCGATCGCCTTCTCCGCGCTTCTCGCGCTCACGCTCACGCCGGCCTTGTGCGCGACCCTGCTCAAGCCGCACGACAAGCAAGGCGCGAGCCGCCAGGGGCGTTTCGGGCAATTGCTCGATCGCTTCTTTGGGCGCTTCAACCGTGGCTTCGACCGGACGACCGTGCGGTATCAACGCGGCGTCGGGCGCATCCTCGCCCGTCCGCTACGCTGGCTGACGGTGTTCGCGCTGCTGCTCGGGCTGACCGGCCTGCTGTTCGTGCGACTGCCGGGCGGATTCCTGCCGGCCGAGGATCAGGGCTACATCCTGGCCGTCATCCAGGCTCCGCCGGGCGCGACCCGCGCGCGGACCGACGAGGCGCTCGAACAGGCCAAGGCGTTCTTCGACAAGCAGCCGCAGCTGCGGGTCTACATCGCGGTGCGCGGCTTCAGCGTCTTCGGCCAAGGCCAGGCCCAGTCCATGATGTTCATCCAGCTGAAGCCCTGGGAGGAGCGCAAGGGCACCGAGAACGGCGCGACGGCGCTGGTCGGCCGCGCCTTCGCGGCGCTGGCCGAGGTCAAGCAGGCCAACATCTTCGCCCTCAACCCGCCGCCGATCTCGTCGCTCGGCAATGCTAGTGGCTTCACCTTCATGCTGCGCGATCGCGGCGGCATCGGCCATGACGCGCTGATCGCGGCGCGCAACCAGATGCTCGGCCTCGCCGCGCAGAGCCCGGTCCTGCAGGGTGTCCGGCCGGAGGGCGTGGAGGATTCGCCGCAGCTCCGGGTCATGATCGATCGTGTCCGTGCCCGCGCGCTCGGCCTGTCGATCGGCGACGTCAATGCGACGCTCGCCATCTCGTTCGGCTCGGCCTACGCCAACGACTTCACCCGCGACGGCCGCGTGCTGCGCGTGCTGCTCCAGGCCGACGCGCCGTACCGGATGACGCCTGCCGACGTGCTCAATCTGCGGGTCCGCAATACGGCTGGGGAGATGGTGCCGTTCGGCGCCTTCACGACCGCCGAATGGACGGCGGGACCACCGCAGCTCCAACGCTACAATGGCTATCCCTCCGCAACGATCTCCGGCACGCCCGCACCCGGCTATTCGACCGGCCAAGCGATGGACGAGATGGAGCGGCTCGCCCGCCAACTGCCGCAGGGTACCGATTTCGACTGGACCGGCATTTCCTATGAGGAGCGCCAGTCCGCCGGCCAGATCGGGGCGCTGCTCGGCCTGTCGCTGGTGGTCGTCTTCCTGCTGCTCGCCGCGCTCTACGAAAGCTGGACGGTGCCGGTCGCGGTGCTGCTGGTGGTGCCGCTGGGCGTGCTCGGCGCGGTCCTGTTCTCGATGATGCGGGGCATGGCGGCTGACGTCTATTTCAACGTCGGCCTGATCACGATCATCGGCCTGGCCGCGAAGAACGCCATCCTGATCGTCGAGTTCGCGATCGAACGCGAAGCCGCTGGCGAAACCATGAACGATGCGATCATGGACGCGGTGCGGTTGCGGCTGCGGCCGATCATCATGACCAGCATGGCGTTCATCCTGGGCATGGTGCCGCTGTTCCTGGCAACCGGCGCCGGTTCGGCGAGCCGGCGGGCGGTCGGCACCGGCGTGATGGGCGGCATGGTCGCGGCGACCGTGCTCGGTATCTTCTTCATCCCGCTTTTCTACTTTGCGGTGCGGCGCTGGCTGACCCGCAAGTCGCCGCGCGCCGCCGGAACGAGCAACGAGGTGGCCCATGCCTAAGCGCATCGCAGCCGTCGCCACGGCGCTGCTCCTCGCCGGCTGTAATCTCGCCCCGACGCACGTCCGCCCGCCCTTGCCGGTGCCGGCCGACTATCCGCCGGAGGTCGAGCCGGGCAGCGAAGCGCGCAAGGCGACCGAGGTCGGCTGGCGCGAGTTCTTCCGCGATCCGCGACTGCAGGTGCTGATCGCAAGCGCGCTGGAGAATAATCGCGACCTGCGCGTCGCCGTTGCCCGGATCGAGGAGGCGCGCGGCCAGTACCGCATACAGGATTCGGCCCGTCTGCCGCAGCTCGATGTCGGAGGCAGCGTTACCCGCAGCCGCACCCCATTGGGCTCGATCGCCGGGGTGGGAGCGGGCGTCGGTACCGGCACCGGCACGGGCACCGGCACCGGCACGGGTGCTGACGCTGCGCCCTCGGCTATCGAACTGACCCAGTATCGCGCCAACCTCGGCGTAACCGCGTTCGAGCTCGATTTCTGGGGCCGGGTCCGCAACCTTTCGGAGGCCGCGCGGCTGAGCTTCCTGTCGACGATCGAGGCCGAGCGGGCGTTCCGCCTGTCGCTGATCCGCGATCTGGCCACCGCCTATCTCACCTCGCGGGAGCTGGCTGAGCGCATCGATCTGGCCGAACGGACGCTGGCGAGCCGGCAGGAGGGGTTGCGCATCGCCCTGCTGCGCATGGATGCAGGCGTCACGTCCGCGCTGGATTACCGTCAGGCGGAAACGCTGCTGACCCAGGCCGAAACCGAACTGGCCTCGCTGCGCAATTCGCGGGTGCAGACCCGCAACCTCGTCCGGCTGCTGGTCGGTCGACCGATCGTCGACGAGGAGTTGCCGGACGCCAGCACGCTGGCCGAACAGGGCTTCGTTCGCGATCTCGGTGCGGGTCTGCCATCGACCCTGCTGGAAAGCCGGCCCGACGTGATCGGCGCCGAGAACCGCCTGCGCGCCGCTCGCGCCAATATCGGCGCGGCGCGGGCCGCCTTCTTCCCGAACATCAGCCTGACCGGGAGCCTCGGCTTCGCCTCGACCGAGCTCGGCGACTTGGTCGGCAACGATGGCCTCGCCTGGAGCTTCGGCCCGTCGCTCAACCTGTCGATCTTCGACTGGGGGGAGAGGCGCGGCAACCTGATCGTCGCCCGCGCCCGCGCGGACATCGCCGTTGCGGACTATGAACGCACCATCCAGACCGCGTTCCGCGAAGTCTCGGACGCGCTCGCCGGCCGCCGCTACCTGGCCGAGCAGATCGCGGCGCAGGAGCGCGCGCTCGTCGCCCAGCGCAGCCTCGCCGCCCTCGCGCGGCTCCGTTACGAGAACGGCGTCGCTCAGTATATCGAGGTGCTCGACGCGGAGCGAAACCTGTTCTCCGCCGAGCAGGCCCTGATCGCGCTGCGCCGCAGCGAGCTCCAGAATCTCGTGTCGCTGTACGTCGCATTGGGTGGCGGGCTCACCGCCTCGCGAGACAGCGCCACTTCGGGTTAATCCCGCCTAAGTGGCGTTAACGGAACCGAATCCGGTCATCGTGTATTCATGTACCTAGGGTCGCAACGGTCGATCCAGGAGGATCCCGATGGCGCCTGTGAGACGAAATGCCCTTGTTCGACGCCACGAGGCGCCCCGGCCGACCGCGCGGTCGCCGTGGCCGCGCCATAGCGGCCGCTCCGACGCCACCTCGCTGCCGCCGGACAATCAGATCGTCCGCGGGCTGCTTATAGGTGTGCCGCTCGGCGTCGCAATCTGGCTCGCTTTGGCCCTGATCGTCTGGTGGCTCGTCTGACGGCCGCATCGCCGCTTGGCTGACGGCCGGCGAACCGCTCTTGATGTCTCCCCCTGCATCCGACCGATGCACCCTGCAAGTCCCGCGGCACGAACCGACGTGATGTCCGGCGATGGGCTAGGAGAGAGTGAATGGTGGATAAGGGCGATCGCAGCTGCGCGTGATGGTGCCGATGGACATCGCCGAGACCCGCCAGCAGGCGATCGACGAAATGGCGTTCGGGTTCGAGAAGTGGGCGGAGTACGCTCACCACATCAGACCGATCGGAGCCGCCTCAATCGGTCTCGGTACGATTGACGAGATGATCGAGAAGAAGTCGGCGGTGATCGGCACGCTCGACGATGCGGTTGCTCGGCTGGAGCGGTCTTGGGACAAGACCGGTGGCTTCGGCTGCATGCTGATCCTGGGCCAGAACTGTTCGACGCCGGGGAATACCGCAAATCGTTCGACCTGATCGCCCGCCACGTCATGCCGAAGTTCCGCGGCAGCAACGACTGGCCGGTCGCCTCCTACGATTGGATGGGCGAGCACCGGGAGGCGTTCAGCGCCGCGACCCAGAACGCGTCCCGCCTCGCCATCGGGAAGTACGCCGCCCGGGGCTAGTCGCTCGGCGGCGCTACTGCTTGCGGGGTGGAACCGGCTCGCGCGAAAAGATCGGCGCCTGGCCGATGCTTTCATCGGGCGTGCCGGAGGCTCGGCTGATCCGGTCCATGTCGTTGGCTGCCGCCGCGCGATCGGCGGGATGTTCGTTCGCGCTGACATTGTCGAGGTAGCGGGCGGCCGCGCCCGGCGACTCTTCCTTGCTCTTGGGGCCGCACCCGGCGAGCAGGATCAGGGCGGCGGAGGCAAGGGTCAGGGAAACACGCATGCCCGGCCAACGCACGGGCGACGGCGATCGGCTCAACAACCGCAAAGAAAGGACCGGGGGGCTGGTGGAGCTGAGGGGAATCGAACCCCTGACCTCTGCAGTGCGATTGCAGCGCTCTCCCATCTGAGCTACAGCCCCGCACCCCGGTGGGCGGCGCTTTAGCCGCGACTACGCCGCTATGCAACGCCCCAATGTGCGAGCTTGTCGGGTGGCCTTGCCGGACCGCCCGGCGCCTGTGGCGCACGCCTCGTCCAGCAGACGGGAACGATCCCTAGCCTTCCGGATTGATCGATCAGGACCAGCCGCCTGCGGGCGGACGCCCTACGATAAGGAGGATGACATGGGATATGATCGTGACGATCGGTTTGCCTTGGGCAATGACGATCGCAGCCGCGGCCGCCGCTATGATCAGAGCGAGCGCAGCTATCGCGGGCGCGACTATGGCCGCGCGCCGCAGGGATACGCCAATGACGATCGCGGCTTCCTGGACCGCGCTGGCGACGAAGTGCGCTCGTGGTTCGGCGACGAGGATGCCGAGCGCCGCCGCCGTGCCGACGAGCGGGATGAGGACCGATATCAGCCACGCGAATATGGTCGCAACTATGATCGCTTCGGTGAAGAGCGCGGATACGCTCGCGACGACCGCCCGGACCGCCGTGACACCCAGAACCGCCACGGCACCGGCATGTTCGGGCAGGGCGAACCGGCCAATGCCGGCCATGGCTGGAGCCAGCGCGAGCGCGACGACAACCGCAACCATGGCCACGATCCCAGCTATCGTTCGTGGCGCGACCGCCAGATGGCAGCGTTCGACAACGACTATGAGGAATATCGCCGCGAGAACCAGAGCAGGTTCGATTCGGAATGGTCGAACTGGCGGCAGAACCGGGAGAAGCAGCGCTCCTCGCTCGGCCAGGTGCGCGAGCATCAGGAGGTCGTGGGTTCGGACGGCGCCCATGTCGGCACCGTCGACAAGGTCCACGGCGACCGCATCCTGCTGACCAAGACCGACGCCGATGCCGGCGGCCACCACCATTCGATCCCTGTCGGCTGGATCCAGAACGTCGGTGACAAGGTCGAGATCGCCAAGACCGCCGAGCAGGCCCATGCCGCATGGCGTGACGAGGATCGTGACCGGCAGCAGTCCGGTAGCGGGTCGGGCAGCGATGGCCCGCGCGTGCTGAACCGGAGCTTCTCCGGCACCTACTGACCGGATCATTGCAGCGAATGGACAGGGCCGGCGCCCGGCGCCGGCCCTTTTGCTATGATTGGTCGCGATTGCTGCTCGCCGAACCGGCTGGACAAACCGTCGAAGCGGATATAAAGACATCCTTATATCCTTAAGTGACGCTCTTCAGTCGATCACGCAGCGAGAGGTTTGCAGCCATGGCCACCACCCGTCCGCCGTTCCGCGCCGATCATGTCGGCAGCCTGTTGCGCCCCCGCCACCTCCTCGAAGCGCGCCAGCAGGTGAAGCGCGGCGAACTCAGTGCCGAACGGTTCCGCGCGATCGAAGACGAGGCGGTCCGCGAGGTCATCAAGCTGCAGGAGGATATCGGCCTGCTCGGCGTGACCGACGGCGAAATCCGCCGCGGCTCGTGGCACATGGACTACATCTACCAGATCGGCGGCATCGAGGAGCAGGATGCCCCGCTCAACATCCAGTTCCAGAACGAGAGCGGCGACGTCGATGTCGTGCTCCATGCGATGAAGGTGGTCGACAAGCTCAGCCTTCCGTCGACGATCTTCGAGCGCGACTTCCGGTTCGTGCAGGAACATCTGACCAAGGGCGTCGCCAAGCTGACCATCCCGAGCCCATCGATGGTCCACTATCGCGGTGGCCGGAAGGCGGTGGACGAGACCGTCTATCCCGATCTGGAAGAGTTCTACGCGGACCTGTCGACGGTGTACGCGCAGGAGATCGCCAACCTCGATCGGCTCGGCTGCACCTATCTTCAGCTCGACGATACGAGCCTGGCCTACCTGAACGATCCGGCGCAGCGCAGCCTGATCGCTTCGCAGGGCGGCGATGCCGATCGCCAGCACGAAATCTACATCCGCATCATCAACGAGGCGGTGAAGAACAAGCCGGCCGGCATGACGATGACGACCCATCTGTGCCGTGGTAATTTCCGCTCGAGCTGGGCTGCGTCCGGCAGCTACGATTACGTGGCGGACGCGCTGTTCAACGAACTCGACGTCGATGGCTATTTCCTGGAGTTCGACGACGACCGCTCCGGGGGGTTCGAGCCGCTGCGCCTGCTTCCGAAGGGTGACAAGCGGGTCGTGCTGGGCCTCGTCACCTCGAAGCGCGGGGCGCTCGAAAACAAGGACGAGATCAAGCGCCGGATCGAAGCCGCGGCCAAGTTCGCGCCGATGGAGCAGCTCTGCCTCAGCGCGCAGTGCGGCTTCTCGTCGACCTATGAGGGCAACGACATCACCGAGGACCAGCAGAAGGCCAAGCTGGAGATGATCGTCGAGATCGCTCAGGACATGTGGGGCGAGCTCTAGGCTCGCACCCGCACCCGAGCGGCTGGATGAAAGTCCGCTAAAGGTTCGCCGCGCGCTTCACGGCCAGGGGCGCGCGGCTGTTCCCCGCATAGACGGCAACGACCTCGTTACCGCGCAGGTCGCGACCGAACGCCGAATGCGCCAATGCCGTGAGCAGGTGCGCGCGCGTTCCCGCCGACGCAGCCTGCCAGCGCCGACGATCGACCTCGAGCCCGACGACGCTGCGGTGTCCGAGCACCAGTCCTGACCGGGTCGCCTTAGCGATCTCGTCGTCGCCGCGCTCGGATGGCGACGTGACCAGCGCATAGAGCTCGGTCGAGCTCGTCTTCGCCAGATCGTGGATCTGCCGGCCTGCAACCGCCAGCAGGAGGACTCCGGACGCGAGGGTGAGGAAAGCGATCGCGAAAGCCGTCATCGCGCCTTTTTGCCGCTTGGACAGCGGAGCATCCCCGCAGTGCAAACAGATGATCGCGCCCTCTGGAAGAGCGCGTCTGCAACCCGAACACTTACTCATGCACGCCCACTGTTTATGTCTTCGTTCGATCCCGGGATCTGGTGGGAATGCGTTAAGATCGTACCAACCCTCGCCAACCGGGTTGGGCGATCGGCTGGCGCGACCGGTTTGCGTGATTTTCGACTGGAGCCGGCGTCGCACCGAGCCGACGCTAGAAAGTCTGACCGGCGCGACGCTCGCTTGCTGCCTCTATGGCGCGGCGCTATGAACCGTATCAGATGTTACGACCGGGCGTTCCGATCCGGTTGAAGGAGAGCCGATGCCCGTGGATCCCGTGACGAACGCTGCGCCGTATCCGCTCGATCGGGCGGCGCTCTACGCAGTCCTCGATGACTATCTCGGCGCGCTGAAGGACCGCGATGCGGCCCGACCGCGCTGGGCACCCCGGGTGCGCAATACCGAGAACAACGTCGCGCTCATGATCGGCGACGGCCTCTGGGGCACGATCACCGCGCTCGGCTCCTATGACTTGCGCTTCGCCGACACCGCGACCGGGCAGGTCGGTTATTTCGGCACGCTGGTCGAAACGCACGAGGAAAGCGGCTTCACCATCCGCCTGAAGGTGGAGCAGGACGGCACGATCAGTGAAGTCGAGACGCTGGTCGTCCGCCAATCCGATTCGGGCATCAAGTTCGAAGGCCAGAAGTTCGAGGACAAGCCGATCCTGAACGCAGACGTTCCGCCCGCCGAGCGGTCGGCTCGAGCGCGGATGCTCGACCTGTCGAACGGCTACTTCTCGACGCTGCAACTCAACGACGGCACGATCCTGACCAAGTTCGCACCCGACTGCCAGCGGGTCGAGAACGGGGTGCAGACCACCAACAACCCCAACTTTCCGGTCGTGCCCGTTTCCGCCCTCGGTTGCGAGGAGCAGTTCCGGATGGGCAACTATCGCTACGACGATCGCCTGCGTGGCCGGCGCTTCCCACTCGTCGACGAGGAGCGCGGGCTCGTGCTTGCCGCCGGCTTCATCGACCATGCCGGCACGCTCGTCGAATATCGGCTGACCGACGGTCGGATGGTCAAGTCGCCGATCAATCGGCCGCACAGCTTCTACCTGTTCGAACTGTTCAAGATCGCCGAGGGCGAGATCAAGCAGATCGAGGCGAACTTCATCACCGTGCCCTACAACATGCCGTCGCCATGGGACGTTTGGGAGGCGTGATCCACGTAGCGGCCAATCCCCTGCGCCGGCTGGGCGTGGCGCTTGGCGGAGCGTTCCTGCTGCTGGCCGCCTGTCAGACCGGCCGGCCGGTTGCGTCGGGCGGCGTCGCGGCGAGCGGGGAGGGTGCGACCGACCAGTGGGGCAATCCCGGTGGCGACCAGGGCAAGACGCATTTTTCGCGGCTGACCGACATCGCGCCCGGCAATGTCGATCGCCTGGGCTTCGCCTGGGAATATCAGACCGGCACGACGCGCGTGCTGGAAGCGACGCCGGTCGTGGCAGACGGCGTCATGTATGCCGCCGGTCCGCTCGGCCGAGTCTGGGCGCTGGATGCGGCGAGCGGGCGCGAACTGTGGAAGTTCGAGCCCGATGTCGACATGCAGGTCAATCGGGCCGCCTGCTGCGACCAGGCCAATCGCGGCGTCGCTCTCTCCGGCGGCAAGGTCTATGTCGCTGCGCTCGACGGTATGCTCTACGCGCTCGACGCGAAGACGGGGGCGGTCGCGTGGAAGGCGGACACGATCGCCGATCGGACCCGCGGCTACACCTCGACCGGCGCGCCGGAGGTGGCGAACGGCGTCGTCGTCATCGGCAATGCCGGCGCCGAATATGACACCCGCGGCTATGTCACCGGATATGACCTGGCCACCGGACAGCAGAAGTGGCGCTTCTGGATCGTGCCGCGCGATCCGAAGAGCGGGCCGCAGGAGGCACCCTATCTCGATGCCGCGCTGAAGACCTGGAGCAAGGATACGCGCTGGGACATCGGCGGCGGCGGTACGGCGTGGGATGCGATCAACTACGATCCAGTGACCGACACCGTGTTCGTCGGCACCGGCAATGGCGGGCCGTACAACCAGGCCGATCGCTCGCCGGGCGGCGGGGACAACCTCTATATCTCGTCGATCGTCGCGCTCGATCCGCGGACCGGGTTGCCGAAGTGGCATTACCAGGAAACGCCCGGCGACAATTGGGATTATACCGCGACCGCGCCTATGGTGCTGACCGACCTCGTCGTCGACGGCGTCAAGCGGCCGGTGATCCTGCACGCGCCGAAGAACGGCTTCCTCTACGTGCTGGACCGGCGCGACGGAAAGCTGCTGCGCGCCAACAAGTTCGCCAAGGTGAACTGGGCCGACCGGATCGATCTCGCCACCGGTCGCCCGGTCCTGACCGGCGCGGGCGATTATGCGCAGATGCCCAAGATCGTCTTTCCGGCCTCGCCGGGGGGGCACAATTGGCACCCGATGGCGTGGAGCCCGCAGACCGGTCTGCTCTACGTGCCCGCGCTCGATATGGGCAACCTGCTGATCCGCAACACCGACGGCAAGACGCCGCGGGCGGCCCGGCGGATCAACAATGCGGCGGCGCTGATCTTCTCGCCGGACCTGCCGGTGGTCGTGCCGACGCTGCCGCCGCCGGTGCGTGACGGGATCATGGCGTCGGCCGCCTGGAAGGATCAGGAAGGGCTGAAGGGCCGGAGCTACCTGCGCGCGATCGACCCGCTGACCGGCCGCGTCGCCTGGCAGCATGAGGCGTCGGGCTGGTGGGATCATGGCGGCGTGCTGGCGACGGCGAGCGGGCTCGTCTTCCAGGGCGACGACACCGGCCGGCTCAACGTCTTCAATGCCAGGACCGGCCAGCTGCTCAAGTCGATCTTCACCGGCACGGCGATACTGGCCGCACCGATGACGTACCGGATCGGCGGGACGCAATATGTCGCGGTCGCGGCCGCGTGGGGCGGTGGCGGCTGGGGCTTCCCGCACAAGACCGGGGCCCAATTCCAGCGCGGCAATGCCGGCCGGATCATCGTCTTCAAGCTGGACGGCGGCGCGTCGCCAGTGCCGGACAAGTTGCCGCCGTTCGATCCGATCCCGGCGCCGCCTGCCCAGCTCCCGGGCGTCACCCCAGCGACGCTCGCGCAGGGCGCGGGCTTGTTCAACGGCAATTGCGCGATCTGCCACGCCAACCAGAGCGGCAGCAACGCGCCCGATCTGCGCCGCATGCAGAGCCATGAGGCGTTCGACCAGATCCTCCTCGAAGGGCTGCTGGTGCCGAACGGCATGCCGCGCTGGGACGACGTGTTCGACAAGACGCAGGTCAAGGCGATCCACGCTTACCTCATCGCGCTCCAGACCCAGGCGCACGCCGACTATCAGAAGGCCGTGCGGGAAGGCCGCGACCCGGACGCGGACGGCGCACCGACGATCCTGTCCAACTTCTGAGCTTCCCGTCCCAGGTCAGAGCGGGCAGGGAAGGGCGATGCAGGAGATCGTCGAAGCCGTCGCCAAGGCGCCGCGCCATCAACTGAGCAAGCGCGTCAGCGACGAGATCCTGTTGTTCGCCGGGCTCGGCGTCGGCGGTGACGCGCATGCGGGCGCCACGGTGAAGCATCGATCGCGGGCGCGGGTGAACCCGGATCTGCCCAACATGCGCCAGGTCCACCTGCTCCAGGCCGAGTTCATCGATGAGCTGGTGGAGCAGGGCTTTGCGGTCGGCCCCGGCACGATGGGCGAGAATGTCACGACGCGCGGGTTGCCGCTCCTCGATCTGGCGCGGGGTACGCGCCTTCTGATCGGCGAGGCCGCCGTCATCGAACTGACCGGACTGCGCAATCCGTGCATTCAGCTGGAGCGCTACCAGGCAGGGCTGATGCAGGCGGCTCTTGGCCATGACGCGGAGGGCCGGCTGGTGCGCAAGGCTGGGGTGATGGCGATCGTGCTGGTGGGCGGCGTGGTGAGGCCGGGCGATGACATTCGCGTGGAACTACCCGCCGGTCTCAGCGTGAAGTTGGAGCCGGTCTAGGATTTTTACCAGCGACGGTCGACACTTACCCCGCGAACGTGTCGCACTGGGCGGGATCGCCGGTGTCGAGACCGCGCTTCAGCCACTGCATGCGCTGGGCCGAAGTGCCGTGGGTGAAGCTCTCCGGGACGACGCGACCTTGCGATTCCTTCTGGAGCGTGTCATCGCCGATCGCCTGGGCGGCGCGCAGGCCTTCTTCGACGTCGCCCGGTTCGAGCAGGTTCTGGTCGCGCGCGGCCCACACGCCGGCATAGCAATCCGCCTGCAACTCCATGCGCACCTGGAGGGCGTTCGCCTCCGCCTCGGAGCCGCGCTGCTGACCCGCGCGGACCTTGTCCGAGGTGCCGTCGAGCGTCTGGATATGGTGGCCGACCTCGTGGGCGATGACATAGGCCTGGGCGAAGTCACCGGGGGCGCCGAACCGGCTCTTCAGTTCGTCGAAGAAGCTGGTGTCGAGGTAGATCTTGTTGTCCGCGGGGCAATAGAATGGTCCCATCGCCGCCTGCGCCGCGCCGCAGCCGGACTGGCCGGCGCGATCGTAGAAGACGAGCGTCGTCGGCGTGTAGCGTTGGCCCGACTGGGCGAAGATGTCGCCCCAGCGCCGCTCGGTCGAGCCGAGCACGCGCAGCGACAGCCGCTGAATGTCGGTCAGCTGGCTCGGGTCCTGCGGCGCCGTCTGGCTGGACGGCGCGACCACGCCGCTGCCGCCGCCGAGCATCGATAGCGGGTTCATGCCCAATACCATCATGATGACGATCAGGACAACGATGCCGCCGCAGCCGAAGCGGCTGCCGACCAGCCCGAACAGCATGCCAAGCCCACCGCCGCCGCCGCCGAGGCCAAAGCCGCCGCCGCCACGCTGGATTTCGTAATTGCCGCTCTCCTGTTCGTCGTCGAGCCGCATTTAGAATCTCCCCGTGGCGCTGTGGGACAGATAATGTTTGAGAGCCGTTACGGTTGCACCGTGCTCGCTTAGTCGATGTGGAAGATCCGCGCTGCATTGCCGCCCGCGACCAGCGCCTTGGTTTCCTCGTCGAGAGGGGCGGTGCGGATGAACTCGGCGGCCGGCGCGGTCGGCTGATAGGGGTAGTCGATCGCCCACATCACGTTCTCGGCGCCGAGCATCTTTACCGAATAATCGAGCGCTAGATGGTTCTCCTGCCCGCTGGTGGTGATCGCGAAGTTGCGTTTGAAATAGTCGGACGGCTTCATCTGGATCGAGGTCAATCCCTGCTCGATCGGTGCTGCCGACATATAGTCGATCCGCCACAGCCAGAATGGGATGCCCTCGCCCATGTGGCCGATGACGATCTTGAGCTTGGGAAAGCGATCGAACAGGCCGGAGAAGATCAGCCGCAGGCAGTGGGTCGATACCTCGATGCCATAGCCCCACATCGCCGCGTCCATACCGTACTTGCGGAACGGGCCGGCGAGCTGGTCGGATGGGGCGCGCGGATGGATGTAGATCGCCGCATCGTGCGCTTCGGCCGCCTCGAAGATCGGCCAGTATTTCTCGTCATCATAATATTCGTTGTTGGTGTGCGAATTGACGACCAGGCCGTGCAGCCCGAGCGTGGTGCGCACCCGCTCGATCTCCTTGGCGGCGCGTTTGGGATCCTGCGGCGCGAAGCTGCCGAGGCCGGCAAAGCGCGTCGGGTGCCGCCGCACCACCTCGGCGAGCCTGTCGTTGGCGAGCGCGGCGAGGCCGACCGCCGTGTCGGTTTCGAACATCTGCACGCCGGGCGCGGTCAGCGACAGGAGCTGCATGTCGACGCCATTCTCGTCCATGTCGCGCAGCCGCTCGTCTTCCAGATCAAGCAAAGGCGGTAGGAAGCTCTTGGCGAAGCGCTGGTTGCCGTAGATGCCGCGCAGCAGCGGCAGGTCCAGGCTCGCGCCCTCGTCCAGGCTCGATATCTTGCTGAGCTCGCTTGCGACCTCCGGAATGGAAAAGGCTTCCTCCGTGGCGATCAGGCGCATCGGTCTCTCCTGGCGTTGTTGTGCCGCGAAGGTTGCTGGCGGCTGCACGTCCCGTCAATCGTCCCCCCGGTGCGGTGGCAACTTGCTGCGCGATCCCGCACGGCGCTAAGGCCGGCCGACCCACGGAAGGAAGCTCCCATATGTTCCTCACAGGCAAGACCGCGCTCGTCACCGGCTCCACGTCCGGCATCGGTCTCGCTTATGCCAAGGCGCTCGCCGCCGAGGGCGCGGCGGTGATGATCAACGGTTTCGGCGACCCCGCCGCGATCGAGATCGAGCGGGCAGCCCTGGCCGCGACGAGCGATGCCGAGGCGCTCTATTCGGCGGCCGACATGACCCGGCCGGACGACATCGCGGCGATGGTGGCCGATTGTGCCGAGCGGCTCGGCGGGCCGGACATCCTGATCAGCAATGCGGGGATCCAGCACGTCTCCCCGGTCGAGGACTTCCCGATCGACAAGTGGGATGCGATCATCGCCATCAACCTGTCGGCGGCGTTCCACGCGATCCGCGCCGCGGTGCCGGGGATGAAGGCGCGCAAGTGGGGGCGGATCATCAACACGGCGTCGGCCCACTCGCTGGTCGCATCGCCCTTCAAGTCGGCCTACGTCACCGCGAAGCACGGCCTCGTCGGCCTGACCAAGACCGTCGCTCTGGAACTCGCACCGCACGGCGTCACCGCCAACTGCATCAGCCCGGGTTATGTCTGGACGCCGTTGGTCGAAAAGCAGATCCCCGACACGATGGCGGCGCGCGGCCTGACGCGCGAGCAGGTGATGAACGACGTCCTCCTCGCCAGCCAGCCGACCAAGCAGTTCGTCACCGCCGAGCAGGTCGCCGCCACCGCCCTGTTCCTGTGCCGCGACGAGGCCGCGCAGATCACCGGCGCCAACCTGTCGATCGACGGCGGCTGGACTGCCGCCTGACCATTTCGCTGCCCTTGCGGTGTCACAGGGTCGGCCTATGCTCGCGTCGAGATGGGGCGCACCACCTTCATCGCCGCAACAGCGGTCCTGCTGGTCTGCTCGACCGGTGCGGCCGGACGCGAGCGGGCGGGGCCGCCGACCGACTGGCGCGCGATCGCCTCTGCCGAGGACCGCGACCGGCTGCGATCGTGGCGTGCGGCGTGGGTCAACGCGCTGAAGAAGGCGCGCGGTTCCGGTAACGGCGACCGGATCGAGGCTGCCGGATTGCTGATGGAGCCCGATGCGGCGATCGGCGGCGAGATGCCGGCGCCCGGCGCCTATGTCTGCCGCGTGTTCAAGCTTGGTTCGACCGCGAGCGGAATGCGCGACTTCGTTGCAGAGCCGCCGGCAGCGTGCCGGATCGAGCCGGGCAATGGCCGGCTCGGCATCGCCAAGCTGGACGGGGCGCAGCGCCCGGCCGGGTGGCTCTTTCCCGACGGTCAACGCATGATCTTTCTCGGGTCGATGCGGATGGCCGACGAGCGCCGCCCGCTTCCCTATGGCGGTGATCCCGAGCGCGACATGGTCGGCATCCTCGAACGGATTGGTCCGGATCGCTGGCGGCTCGTCTTGCCGCGGCCACGCTGGGAGGCGATGCTGACGGTGGTCGATCTCCGGCCGGCAGGTTGATCCGGGCAGCTTCGACCGACGCGCGAGATCTGCTAAGGCACTGACGAAGCTGAGCGGACGAGTCCGGAGCAAACCGGCCGCCGCCCACGAGGAGGAGGATGGCCGATGTTGACGCAAGCGCAGAACGAGCTTTTGACCCGGATCGGCCCGGACACGCCGATGGGCGACATGCTGCGCGAATATTGGGTGCCCGCCTGCCGTTCGGCCAAGCTGGAGGTGGACGGCGCACCGGAGCGGGTGCGCCTGTTCGGCGAAAACTTCGTCGCGTTCCGGGCAACCGACGGCCGTGTCGGCTTCCTCCAGGAAGGCTGCCCGCATCGCTGCGCGAGCCTTGCCCTTGCCCGCAACGAGGGCAACGGCCTGCGCTGCATCTTCCACGGCTGGAAGTTCTCGGTCGAGGGCAAGTGCGTCGACGCGCCGACCGAGCCGCAGCGGACGCGCGACGAATTCGTCGCCCGCGTGCCGGTGCGCAGCCATCCGACGCATAAGGGCGGGGGCCTCGTCTGGGTCTATCTCGGCAAGCAGGCGACGCCGCCCCGCTTTCCCGACTACGAGTTCACGCGGCTACCCGACAGCCATGTCCAGCCGACCCGCGGCATCATCCGTACCAACTGGCTGCAGGGTCTGGAGGCGCTGCTCGACTCCGCCCATGTCGGCTACCTGCATTCGTCCAACCTCGGCAGCCCGGTCGGCCGCGAGCTATTCAAGGACGAGTCCGACTACATGCTCAACGACGGCGCGCCGGAATTCGAGTTCGTCGAGCGGCCCTATGGTTTCCGCGAAGGTGCGCTGCGCGACGAAGGCGGCGACCTGACCTATGCGCGGATCCGCGAAGTGTCGCTGCCCTTCTTCTCTTTCATTCCGATGACGCCGGGCGGGGCGGGAGTGGTGTGCTGCTCGATCCCGATCGACGACGTCACGACGGCCCAGTGGTACATCGCGTACAACCCGCATGCGCCGCTCGATCGCGACATGATGCAGGCCTACGGCACCACCTCCGGCGACGTCGACTTCTTCAACTCGGACATGGGTGGTCCGGAGAATATGTGGCACCAGGATCGCGCCGCGATGGCCGCGGGGCACTGGACCGGCATCACCGGCCGCGGCAACGCCTATGAGGACTTCGTCGTGCAGGAATCGATGGGTGCGATCGTCGATCGCTCCAAGGAATATCTCGGCACCTGCGACCGGGTGATCTACCGCGCCCGCCGCCAATTGCTCGATGCGGTGCGGCGGCATCAGGAAACCGGCGAGCTGGCGTTCGCCGGGCCGGACGTCGACTATGCCCGCATCCGGGCAATCTCCTTCGCCTATCCAAAGGGCATGGACTGGCGGACCATCGACGCCTTCGATCCGCCGGCGCTAGCTGCGGAATAGGCGCTGCCCGTCACGCGCTCATCTCGTGTTGCTTGAGCAGGTCGTAGAGGGTCGGCCGACTGATCCCGAGCAGCTTGGCGGCGCCTGAAATATTGCCTTCGGTGCGGGCGAGGGCGTGGCGGATCGCCTTGCGGTCGGCCGCCTCGCGGGCACTGCGCAGGTTAAGCGGATCGGCGTCGGGATCGGGCGTGGCGAGATCAAGGTCGGCGGCGGTGACGAGCTTGCCGTCGGCCATGATCACCGCGCGCTTCAACCGGTTCTCCAGCTCGCGGACGTTGCCGGGCCAGCCCCAGCTGTCGATCGCCGCCAGCGCATCGGGGGCGAGTCCCTTCACCTGAGGGTTCATGGTCGCCGCGAAACGGGCCACGAAATGCTTGGCGAGCAAGGGCGCGTCGCCGGTCCGCTCGGCAAGGGACGGGATACGCACGACGATCTCCGCCAGGCGATAATAGAGGTCCTCGCGGAAGCGTGCCTGCGCTATCATCGCCTCGAGATTCTGGTGGGTCGCGCAGACGATGCGGGTGTCGACCGGGATCGGCTTGCGGCCGCCGATCCGCTCGATCACGCGCTCCTGCAGGAAGCGGAGCAGCTTGACCTGCAACGGCAGAGGCACGTCACCGATCTCGTCCAGGAACAGCGTGCCACCCTGCGCCAATTCGATCTTGCCTTCGGTCGTCTTGATCGCGCCGGTGAACGCGCCCTTTTCGTACCCGAAAAGTTCGGCTTCAAGCAGGTTTTCGGGGATGGCGGCGCAGTTGATCGCGACGAATGCGCCGCTGCGCCGGCGGCTCGCCTGGTGGAGCCCGCGGGCGAGCAGTTCCTTACCGGTGCCGCTGGCGCCGAGCAGCATCACCGACACATCGGCGTTGGCGACGCGCTCGATGGTGCGGGCGACCTTCAGCATTTCCGGGGCAGCGGTGATCATGCCTCCGAGCACGGTCGCGTCGGCCGGGGCAGCGCCGGCCAGCCGGGCATTGTCCCGCTCCAGCCCATGAAGGTGGAAGGCGCGGCCGACGATCAGGCCGAGCTCGTCGATGTCGACCGGCTTCTGGTAGAAATCATAGGCACCCGATGCGATCGCCCGCAGCGCGCTTTCCCGTGCGCCGTGGCCCGAGGCGACGATCACCTTGGTATCCGGCTTCAGTGCTAGAATCTGGTCGAGCGTTGCAAAGCCTTCGCTGACCCCGTCAGGATCGGGCGGCAGGCCGAGATCGAGCGTCACCACCGCCGGCTCACAGGCACGCAGCGCCTCGATCGCGCTGGTGCGGTCGCTGGCGACGATCACCTCGTAGTCGTCATAGGCCCAGCGCAGCTGGCGCTGCAGGCCGAGATCGTCTTCGACGATCAGCAGGCGGGGGCGTTCGTCGGCCATCAGGCGAGCATCCTGTCGGGTATGGTGCTGTCTTCGTTCAGGTCCGGGGTGCCGGCGTCCGCGAGCGGAAGGATGATGGCGAAGCGCGTGCCTTCGCCCTCGCGGCTCTCGACCTCCAGCCGCCCGCCCATCGCCGCGACCAGAGAGCGTGCTTCGAAGGCGCCAACGCCGAAGCCGCCCTCCTTAGTCGAGGCGAACGGCTTGAATAGGCGTGTGCGGACGAATTCGGCGGACATCCCGGCACCGTGGTCGAGCACTTCGATCGAAGCTTCCAACCCCGTCCGGTTGACCCGCAGCCAGACCGGCGAACCCGCCGGGCTGGCGTCGATCGCGTTCTGGACGAGGTGACCGAGCGCCTGAACCAGGCGGGCAGGATCGGCGCGGGCGACGATGTCGCTGCGGCCATGGACCTGCACCGGATGGCTCGCGCGGCGCGTCGCGGCGACGGCATCGGCGATCGCCCGCAATCGTGCCGGCCGCGGCTCCTCCGCCTTACTCTTGTTGTGCTGGGATAAGCGGGCCAGCAACTCGTTCATCTTGCTGACCGAGTCCTGCAGGGTCGCAACCATGTCGGCGCGAAAGTCCGGGTTCTCGGCGTGACGCTCGGCATTGCGGGCCACCAGGCTCAGCTGGCTGACAAGGTTCTTGATGTCGTGGACCACGAACGCGAACCGTCGGTTGAACTCGTCAAAGCGCCGCGCGTCGGACAGTGCCTCCTGGCCGCGCGCCTCGGCCAGGTAGCTGCCAACCTGTCGGCCGGCGACGCGCAGCAGGTCGAAATCTTCCCAGTCCAGCACGCGATCGACCGGCGGCCGTTCGAGTACGACGACGCCGACCAGGCGGTGGATGTGGACCAGCGGCACGGCGACCCAAGCACGCGGCTCCGCCAGCAGCCAGGCGGGAACGAATGCGGCATCCTCGGCGGTGGCATCGCGGCGCGATGCATCGAGTTCGATGATCCGCCCGGTCTCCTCGCAGTGGCGGGCGAACTCTGCGGTCGCGGCGGCCGCTGGTGCCTCGAGCGTCACCCAGTTCCAGCGCGCGCCTGCGCTCAGGCCGCCCCCTTCGGCCGGCAGCAGCAGCAGGCCGCCCGGCGATTCGGTGATGTCGGCGATCGCCTGGACCACGCGCACGTCGAGCGGCGCCGCGCCTTCCCCGGGCACGCCGAGCGTCTCAGTGAAGCGCATCCATTCGACCCGATAATCGTAGCGATGCTGGAAGAAATGCTTGGCGACCTTGACGCGCAGCCAGGCACGCAGCCGCGTCGACGGCATCAGCGCGATCGCCGCCGCGGAGAGGCCCGCCACGACGGTGATCTGGGCAAGCCTGAAGTGCGTGCCGCCAATCAGCTGCACCGCCTGCGCGGCGATGACCATGAAGATCAGATAGCCGCCGATCGCCACCAGCGACAGCGACTGGAACGCGACGGCGCGGGACACGCGCATCTTCCACTTCGCATTGCGCCAGCTGGCGACCGCGAACAGGGGAACGAGCAGGGTCATCACCACGCCGCGCACCGCGACCAGGTCGGCCGGCCATGCCCGGCTCAGGTAGGCGACGGTGAACAGGTTGAGATCGTATGCCCACATCATGGCCAGGCACAGCATCGGCAGCCGGATGCCCCAGCGCGCGTCGGGCGCGGCGGCGGTGTAGAGGTTGTGGACCAGCACCAGCGCGCCGATCGCCACCGTCATGCGCAGCATCAGCGCGGCGAGCATGTTGCCCTGCGCTTGCGCGACACTGTCCGGCAGCACGTCGACGGCAGCCTGGGCGACGATCACCACCATCAAGACCGCGTAGAGCGCCAGCGTGGCAGGTCGACGCGTGTCGCCTTCACCGCCGCGCGTCAGCAAGGCGAGCATGACCGCCAGCCAGGCGATGTTGCGGCCGCATTCGGCGAACCGGGCGGCGAGCGCTTCGCCTCCGCCCCATGCGACGACCGCTGCCCACAGCGCTGTCAGGCCGAAGGCGAGCGCGAGCAGACGGCGTTGGATGCCGCCGCGGCTGCGCCCCATCTGCCAGAGCGCCAGCAGCGCGAACAGGATCGCCGCCGTGCCGTGACTCCAAAGGCCTATTGCCTCGATCATCGCGCCCCTTCCGGCCACAGCAGCACGCGCACGGTCTGCAGTAGGATCAGGGTGTCCAGGAACGGCGTGTAGTTCTTCGCGTAATAGAGGTCGTATTCGAGCTTGTGGCGGGCATCCTCCAGGCTCGCGCCGTAGGGATAGTTGATCTGCGCCCAGCCGGTGATGCCGGGCTTCACCATGTGGCGCTCGGCATAGAAGGGCAGCTGCGCCTCCAGGTCGGTCACGAACTGCGGCCGTTCCGGGCGTGGCCCGACGAAGCTCATCGCCCCGGTCAGCACCATCCAGACTTGCGGCAGTTCGTCGATCCTCACCTTGCGGATGAAGCGCCCGACGCGGGTGACGCGGGGATCGTCCTTCTGCGCCCACACCGCCTGACCAGCGACCTCGGCATCGACGCGCATCGAGCGCAGTTTGACGATGTCGAAGGGCTCGCCGTAGCGGCCGACGCGGGACTGGCGGAAGAAGGCCGGGCCCTTGCTCTCAAGCTTCACTATCAAGGCGGTGACCGCGATCAGCGGTGCTGCGAGCACGAGCAGCAGCAGGCTGGCGCAGATGTCGAACAGCCGCTTGGCGACGCCGGAGAGGCGGCGCCCCGACGAGAAGCCGTCGGAGAAGATCAGCCAGGATGGATTGACGCTGTCGAGATCGACGCGGCCGGTCTCCCGCTCCAGGAAGGTGGAGATCTCGTTGACGTGGACGCCGGTCGTCTTGATCCGGACCAGATCGGCGAGCGGCAGTGCGTTGCGCCGCTCATCCAGCGCCAGCACGACCTCGCTGGCGTTGAGCTGCACGACATGTTCGCCGAGCGAGGCGATCTCGTTGCGGTTGATCGCCTCGGCGACGCGGATCGGACCGTCGTTCATCGCGACATGGCCGACGATCGTGAAGCCGGATCCCGGCCGTTCCGCCAGCAGCCGTAGCCGTGCCGCGCGCGCGCCGGCACCGAGCACGAGCACCCTGCGCTTGAAGGCTTCCCCGCCCAGCATGCCGCCGAAGATCGCCCGGACCAGGATCAGGAGGGCGATGGCGATGCCCATCGCGTAGGCGGAATTCGACCGCCACAGGGTCAGGCCGGGAAACAGGAAGAAGAGCATCGAGATCAGGATCACGCCGAGCGAGATCGCGACCAGCAGGCGCGCTGCGGCAAAGCGCAGCGACTGCAACGCCTCCACCCCGTAAACCCCGACCGCGATCATCGCGCACTGCAGCGCGACGGCGAAGCTCAACAGCTGGGGAACCCGCTCGGTAATCGGCGACACGAGGCTGCCGAGCTGCCAGATCCGCAGCACCCAGCCTGCCTCCGCCGCCAAGAGCAGCAGCAGGAAGTCCGCGAAACCGAGCAGCAGCACGGCGTAGGGCACGTAATGTTTGAAGAGCCTGATCACACGCCGGGGTGCCCGTCCTGTCGTAAAGAAAGTCGACAATGCCACTGTCGGAGAAATTGACGAAAATTTCCTGAACCTGCCTAACTGCCCCGATCTGGACCGCAAGCCGCTGCCGGGCCTAAGGCAGCAGCACGACCGGAAGGAACCCCATGAGCGAGTTGCGCAAGATCACTCCTGTCATTCTGTCCGGAGGATCGGGCACGCGGCTGTGGCCGCTGTCGCGCACGGGCAAACCCAAACAGCTACTCAGCCTGACGCATGACGAGACGATGCTGCAACTCACCGCCCGGCGCACCGGCGACGGCGAGCGGTTCGAGACGCCGATCGTGGTCGCGAGTTCGCGCCATGCCGATCTGATCCGCGAGCAGCTCTCCGCCGTCGGCGCTGGCGATGCGACGCTCATCCTCGAGCCGGCGGCGCGCAACACCGCGCCGGCCATCGCTCTCGCCGCGCTTCATGCCGGCCCGGATGCGCTGCTGCTGGTCATGCCCAGCGACCATGTCATCGCCGACATCGATTCGTTCCGCGCGGCGATCGACGCCGCCAGTCCGGTGGTCGAGCAAGGCTGGATGGCGACGTTCGGCATCACCCCGGACGCGCCCGATACCGGCTATGGCTATATCCGCACCGGCGCCGAGATCGCGCCGGGCGTGCGGCGGGTCGAACGCTTCGTCGAAAAGCCGGATCGCGCCACCGCCGAGCAATATCTGGCCGAGGGATGCTATGCCTGGAATGGCGGCATTTTCCTGTTTCGCGCCGAAGCGTATCTGGCGGCGCTGGACGCTTACGCCCCGGATATCGCGGCTGCGGCTCGGGCGGCCATGGCCGGCGCCCGAGTCGATGGCGCGCGTATCCACCCTGATGCCGCCGCCTTCGCCGCTTCTCCAGACGAGTCGATCGATTATGCGGTAATGGAGCGCGCCGAGCGCGTCGCTGTCGTGCCGGTCGAGATGGGCTGGTCGGATGTCGGCAGCTGGGACGCGCTGCATGCGATCGCCGAGAAGGATTCCGGCGGCAACGCGCATCACGGCGAGGTCGTCGCGATCGACACCAGCGGCTGCCTGATCCGGACCGATG
>Ga0160473_100187_pt1 | contig 57775 bp, 50 predicted proteins | sample HID1975I_E11MG_FD_108217 | JGI IMG/M metagenome (GOLD analysis project Ga0160473, IMG submission 108217) | Enriched soil microbial communities from UW Madison campus, WI, USA - HID1975I_E11 MG | ecosystem: Environmental > Terrestrial > Soil > Unclassified | place: USA: Madison, Wisconsin... | reverse complement strand
TCGGGGGCAGGCGTTAGTGGGCCATGGATGGCCCACGGTCGGTGACTGAGTACATGGATGTACGCCGGAACCGAAACGCCTGCCCCCGAGGGGTCGGGGCCCGCACCGTAAGGCGACGCAAGCTACCGCCCAGTGCAGACCATCAGACGCGCATAGAACCAACTGGAGAAACAGCCCCCCTTGTGAACAAGGGGGGCGCGCCGACAGGCGCGGGGGATTGGTGGAGAAAACTCATCCCCCTCCACCGCCACCCGCATGAATCCCGCCTTCGGTCAGTGCCGCCGGATCCAGCAACCGCCGCAATTCCGCCTCCGGCAACCCGCTGTCCTCCACCGCCACATCGAGCACCGGGCGATTCTCCTTGTAGGCGCGCTTGGCGATCGCCGCCGCTTTCTCATAGCCAATGATCGGATTGAGCGCGGTCACCAGGATCGGATTGCGATCCAGTGCCTCACGCACCCGATCCTGGCGCACCTTCAGCCCGGCAATCGCCGAGTCCGCCAGCAGCCGCGACACATTGGCCAGCAAACCAATCGAATCCAGCAGATTCAACGCGATCAGCGGCAAGGTCACGTTGAGCTGGAAGTTGCCGGTCTGCCCCGCCACCGTAATCGCCGTGTGGTGGCCAATCACCTGCGCGCAGGCCATCACCGTGGCTTCCGGAATCACCGGGTTGACCTTGCCCGGCATGATCGAAGAACCCGGCTGCAACGCCGGCAGTTCAATCTCGCCCAGTCCCGCCAGCGGTCCGGCGTTCATCCAGCGCAGGTCGTTGGCAATCTTGATCAGCGCCACCGCCACGGCATTGAGCTGCCCCGACAGCTCTACCGCGTCGTCCTGCGCCGCCAGGCCTTCGAACTTGTTCTCCGCGCTCTCGAAGCGGGTACCTGTGCTGCCCGAAAGCAGTTTGGCCACCTTGCCGCCAAAGCGCGGGTCGGCATTGATACCCGTGCCAATGGCCGTGCCGCCCAGCGGCAGCCGGCGCAGGCGCTTGAGGCTGTCCTCCAGGCGCGCTTCGGCAGACGACAGTTGCGCCGACCAGGCACCGAATTCCTGGCCAAAGGTCAACGGCATGGCATCCATCAAATGAGTGCGCCCGGTCTTGACCACCTTGCCCAGCCGCTTGGCCTGCTTGTCGATGGTCTTGCGCAGGTGCTTGAGCGCAGGCAGCAGTTGTTCCACCGTCGCCAGTTGCGCCGATACGCGGATCGCCGTGGGAATCACGTCATTGGAGCTCTGCCCCAGGTTGACGTGGTCGTTCGGATGCACGCGCGATTTGCCGCCCTTGAGCAACCCCGTGGCCAGGGTCGCAATGACCTCGTTGGCGTTCATGTTCGACGAGGTGCCCGAGCCGGTCTGGTACACGTCGATCGGGAAGTGGGCGTCATGCTGGCCGTCTGCCACGTCCTGCGCGGCCTGCTGCACGGCTTTGGCCACGCCCTTGGGCAGCAGGCCCAGTTCGGCATTGGCCTGGGCCGCGGCGCCCTTGATCAGGCCCAGAGCCCGAATGAAGCCGCGCGGCATGCGCTGGCCGGAGACCGGGAAGTTCTGCACTGCGCGCTGGGTCTGCGCACCCCACAAGGCATCGGCGGGCACCTGCAGTTCGCCCATGCTGTCGTGTTCGATCCTGTATTTGTCGCTCATACGCAATCTCCGCACTGCAATTCGAGGGAAGGGCGCTGGCTGCGGGCACGCGCCGCTGGCTGACCGGCACACGATACGCGCCGCTCTCCGCCCCGCCCAGCCGCCCCTTGCAGACGCAGCGTGCCATCGGCCCGGCGAGGGCGGCGTAGAATGTGCGCCCCTGTCGCCAGTCCTGCCCGCCCCCATGACGGAATCCGCCCTGCTCGCCCTGTCCCCGCTCGATGGCCGCTACGCCGGCAAGGTCGATGCGCTGCGCCCGATCTTCTCCGAGTACGGGCTGATCCGCGCCCGGGTGAAAGTCGAGGTCGAATGGTTGCTGGCATTGGCCGCCGAGCCCGGCATCGTGGAGCTGGCGCCGTTCCCGGCCGCAGCGGTGCAGACCCTGCGCGGCCTGGCCGATGGCTTCTCCGTCGCCGATGCGGCGCGGGTGAAGGAGATCGAGCGCACCACCAACCACGACGTCAAGGCCGTGGAGTACTTCATCAAGGAACGCCTCAAGGGCGACGCCGCGCTCGGCCCGGCCCTGGAGTTCGTGCACTTCGCCTGCACCAGCGAAGACATCAACAATCTGTCCTACGGCCTGATGCTGGCCCAGGCGCGCGGTGAAGTGCTGCTGCCCACGCTCGATGGCGTGATCGCCACCCTGCGTGGCATCGCCCAGGCCCAGGCCGCGCAACCGATGCTCTCGCGCACGCACGGCCAGACCGCTTCGCCGACCACGCTGGGCAAGGAACTGGCCAACGTGGTGGCGCGACTGGAACGCCAGCGCCGGCAGATCGCCGCGGTCGAGCTGACCGGCAAGATCAACGGCGCGGTGGGCAATTACAACGCGCACGTGGTGGCCTACCCGGACGTGGACTGGCCGGCCTTCGCGCAGAAGTTCGTCGAAGGCCTGGGCCTGGTGTTCAATCCGTACACCACGCAGATCGAGCCGCACGACAATGTCGCCGAGATCGGCGATGCCACGCGCCGCGCCAACACCATCCTGGTCGACCTGGCCCGCGACGTGTGGGGCTACATCTCGCTGGGCTACTTCAAGCAGCGACTGAAGGAAGGCGAAGTCGGTTCCTCGACCATGCCGCACAAGGTCAATCCGATCGACTTCGAGAACGCCGAGGGCAATTTCGGCCTGGCCAATGCGCTGTTCGAGCACTTCTCGGCCAAGCTGCCGATCAGCCGCTGGCAGCGTGACCTGACCGATTCCACCGTGCTGCGCGCCCTGGGCACCGCCTTCGGCCATACCCAGGTGGCGCTGGATTCGCTGGCCAAGGGCCTGGGCAAGCTGGAGGTCAATCCGCGGCGTCTGGACGCCGACCTCGATGCGGCCTGGGAAGTGCTGGCCGAGGCCGTGCAGACGGTGATGCGTCGCCACGGCCTGCCCAACCCCTATGAGCAGCTGAAGGCCCTGACCCGCGGCCAGGGCATCACCGCCGAGTCGATGCGCGCCTTCGTCGAGACCCTGGACCTGCCCGCCGCCGACAAGCAGCGCCTGCGCGAACTGACCCCGGCCGGCTATATCGGCCTGGCCGATCGCCTGGCGCGCGGGATCTGACCCGCGCTGCGGGCCGCTCCGCCCGGAGGCATGCGATGGAACTGCTGGTCAACCTGGACGTTCCCGACCTCGCCGCCGCCGAGCACCTCTATGTCCAGGCGTTCGGGCTGCGCCCCGGGCGCCGCTTCGGTGACGCCGCGCTGGAACTGACGGGCGCGGCGATCCCGATCTACCTGCTGTGCCAGCCGGCCGGGTCACCCGGCGCGGCCAGCCAGCCCCGCGATTACGCCCGCCACTGGACCCCGCTGCACCTGGACGTGGTCGTCCCCGACCTGGAGGCCGCGCTGGCCCGCGCCCTGGCCGCCGGCTTTACCGCCGACGACCTGGCCGAGGAACGGCGCGATCTGGCCGCCGCCCGCGCCAGCATCCGTGAAGCCGCATGGGGGCGTCTGGTCCGGCTGGCCGACCCGTTTGGCCACGGCTGGTGCCTGCTGCAGTTTTCCGACGCCGGCTACGACGCCGTCGCCACCGCTTCCCCACCCGGCCTGGGCGGTTGATCCGGCGCAAGGCGCCCGTCACCCCGCCTGGGCCACAATGCCGGCCGCAAAAACGGCTCGCGCTGCAGGAAACCCATGAAGAAGAACACCGCCCTTCCCTTCGAAATCCAGGCCACCGCGCAGCATCCGCTGGGCATGCCGGTGGCGCGCTTCCTGCGCGATTACTGGCACAAGCGCCCGTTGTTGATCCGCCAGGCCTTTCCGGATTTCCAGACCCCGGTGACCCCCGAAGACCTCGCCGGCCTGGCCTGCGAGGAAGGCGTGCTGGCGCGCCTGATCGCGCACGACCGTACCCAGGACGACTGGCAGGTCCGTAGCGGTCCCTTCGAGGAAGCCGATTTCCCCAACCTGCCCGACCACGACTGGACCTTGCTGGTGCAGGATGTGGACAAGTGGGATCCGGACGTGCGCGCGTTGCTGGAACAGTTCCGTTTCCTGCCGCGCTGGCGCATCGACGACGTCATGATCAGCTTCGCCGCCACGGGCGGCTCGGTGGGCGCTCATGTCGATCACTACGACGTGTTCCTGCTGCAGGGCTTCGGCCACCGCCGCTGGCAGATCGACGCCAGCGTGGCGATGGGGCGCAAGGCCCCGCCGTTGCAGTTCCGCGACGATGTCGAGCTCAAGCTGCTGCGCCAGTTCAAGCCGACCCATGATTGGGTGCTGGGCCCGGGCGACATGCTGTACCTGCCGCCGCTGGTGCCGCACCACGGCGTGGCCGAGGACCCGTGCCTGACGTTTTCGGTGGGCATGCGCGCGCCGGCCTCGGCCGAGCTGATCGCCGATTACCTCGACACCTTGATCGTCGATGCCGACGAGGCCGTGCGCTATCACGACGAAGACCTCGCCGCGCCGGCCGACCCCTACGAGATCGACGAGGCGGCCATGGGCCGCGCAATCGCCGCGCTCAATGCGATCCGCATGAACGACCCGGATCGCCTGGGCGAATGGTTCGGCCGCTTCATCACCACATATCGGGCATCGGGTGACATCGCCCCACCGCCGCAGGCCCCGTCGGCGCCGGAACTGGCCCAGGCCCTGGCCGAAGGCGCGGTGCTGTACCGCCATCCGTGGGCGCGCGTGGCCTGGCGCCGGGCACGCAAGGGCGCGCTGCTGTTCGTCAGCGGCCATGCGTTCGCCCTGCCGCTGCGCGATGCGCAACGCCTGGCGGCACTCGAAGAAATCGATGAAGCGCTGTACGCCCAGTTGTCCGAGCGCGGCCGCAGCGCCCTGCTGGCGCTGATCGAGCTCGGTCATTACGCCACGGGCCTGCCGGGCGATGAGGGCGATGAGGACGATGAGGACGATTTCGACGAGGCGGCCGAAGGGAGCAATGGCGCCGCGGCCGGGGCGGGCCTGCTCGAATCGGTGGGCGATGACACCGACGGCGGCGAGATCGACCCGGACATCGACCCGGAAGACCTCCCCGCCGACGAAGACGAAGCGGACGACGAGGACGACTACGGCGCATGAGCCATTCCGGCCCGTTCCTGCTGGATCACAGTGAAGGGGGCGCGCATGCCGCCGAGCTGCTGGCGTTGCGGGCCGTGGTTTTCGCCGACCAAGGTGACACCGGCGAAAGCCGGGAGTGGGATGCCCTGGATGCGTTGAGCCTGCACGTGCTCGTGCGCGACGGCGATGGCCGGCTGGTGGGCGCCGGGCGCCTGGCGCCTGACCGGTCCCTCGGCCGCCTGGGGGTACACCCGCAGTGGCGCCAGCAAGGCCTGGGCCAGCGCATCACCAAAGCGCTGATCGCGGCGGCCGTGCAGCGTCAATGGCCACAGCTGCGCGTGCACGCGCCCGCTTCAGCGGTGCCGTTCCTCGCGGCGGCGGGGTTCCTGCCGGTCAGCGGCGTTCCGGGTCTTATGCAGCGCCGCCTCGATGGCCCGATGGCGGTCGAGGACAACACCGCAGCGGTGCTGGCCACCACGGCCCTGATCGGCCAGGTGCGGCGGGAATTGCAGATCTACAGTCGCGCGCTCGATCCGGGCCTGCTGGATGCCGCCGGCGTGCAGGCGGCATTGCGGCGCCTGGCCACGCTGCGCCATGACAAGCAGGTGCGCATCGTGTTGCAGGAAACCGGCAGCCCACAGCTGCGCGATTCGCCCCTGCTGCGCCTGGCCCAACGCCTGCCGACCGTGTTCCAGTTCCGCGCCGTCTCCGATCCGGTCGACGCCAGCTACCCGTCGGCGTACCTGGTCGGCGATGCACAGTCCTACTACTTTCGTTCTACGGGCAATCGCTACGACGATGGCGAGACCTGGCTGGAAGGCGCGGCCCGCGCGCGCCAGTTGCGCACGCATTTCGAGCAGATATGGGAGCGCAGCCGCCCCTGGAGCGAGCATCGCGCGCTGGGCCTGTGAGCCTTCCGGCTTGCGTTCTCTGTCGCAAGCCTGACCGCCTAGGCGGGCCCAGGTACGTTGCATACGCCCCGTGGCCGGAAGCTAGGGGTATAATTTTCGGGCTTAGCCATCGCCCGTCCTGCCCATGGCCGGACCTGTCGTCTGCTGTTAGCCAGCCCCCATATCCCAAGCGACCCGACTTACCATCGTGGACAATCTCCTGAAGCAGTTTGCGCAGTCTTCGCAGCTCGCCGGCGGCAATGCCGCCTACATCGAGGATCTGTACGAGCAGTACCTCGTCTCTCCCGACAGCGTCGATCCCAAGTGGAAAGCCTACTTCGACGGCTTCAAGGGCCGTGAGGCCGGCGACGTGCCGCACTCGGCCGTCATCGCCCACATCGGCGAAGCGGCGCGCAATGCGGCCAACGCCGGCCTGGCCGGCGGCGCCAGCGACGAGCGCGAGCGCAATGTCGGCCGCCTGATCACCGCCTACCGTTCGCGTGGCCATCTCGGCGCCCGCATCGACCCGCTGGGCCTGACCCCGCCGGTCAATCCGCCGGACCTGGACCTGCCGTTCCACAGCCTCTCGCAGGCCGACCTGGACGCGGAGTTCAGCACCGGTGGCGTCGCCGGCCAGCCGCGCATGAAGCTGCGCGACCTGCTTGCCCGGCTCAAGGCCACCTATACGAGCTCGATCGGCACCGAGTTCATGCATATCCCGGAATTCGACCAGCGCCAGTGGATCTACCAGCGCCTGGAACAGGCCGGTGGCAAGATCGCCGGCGATGCCGAGCAGCGTCGCCGCACGCTGGAGCGCCTCACCGCCGCCGAAGGCCTGGAGCGCTACCTGCACACCAAGTACGTCGGCCAGAAGCGCTTCTCGCTGGAAGGCGGCGATTCGCTGATCCCGATGATGGACGCGATCATCCGCCAGTCCGGCCAGGCCGGGGTCAAGGACGTGGTGATCGGCATGGCCCACCGCGGCCGCCTCAACGTGCTGGTCAACACCCTGGGCAAGAACCCGCGCAAGCTGTTCGACGAGTTCGAAGGCAAGTTCGAGCACGCCCATGACGACCGCGCCCACACCGGCGACGTCAAGTACCACATGGGTTTCTCCGCCGACATCGCCGTGGGCGACGGCAAGCAGGTCCACCTGGCGCTGGCGTTCAACCCCTCGCACCTGGAAATCGTCGACCCGGTGGTCGCCGGTTCCGTGCGTTCGCGCCAGGAGCGCTTTGGCGACGCCAGCCGCAACCAGGTGCTGCCGATCCTGATCCACGGCGACGCGGCCTTCGCCGGCCAGGGCGTGGTGATGGAACTGTTCCAGATGTCGCAGGCGCGCGGCTTCGCCGTCGGCGGCACGGTGCACATCGTCATCAACAACCAGATCGGCTTCACCACCAGCACCCGCGACGACGCCCGTTCGACGCTGTACTGCACCGACGTGGCGAAGATGATCGGCGCGCCGGTCTTCCACGTGAACGGCGACGACCCGGACGCGGTGATGTTCGTCTCCAAGCTGGCCTATGACTTCCGCCAGCAGTTCAAGAAGGACGTGGTCATCGACCTGGTCTGCTACCGCCGCTGGGGCCACAACGAGGCCGACGAGCCAGCGGCCACCAACCCGGTGATGTACCAGACCATCCGCAAGCTCAAGACCACGCGCGAGCTGTACGCCGCGCAGCTGGAGAGCGATGGCGTGATCAAGGCCGACGAGGCCAAGGGCCTGGTCGATGCCTACCGCAACAAGCTCGATTCGGGCGAGTTCACCACCGAGCTGGCCGCGCGCAAGCCCGACGAATTCGCCATCGACTGGTCCAAGTACCTGTCGGGCAAGCTGACCGATGCCGTCGACACCACGGTCAAGCGCGGCGCGCTCGACCAGCTGGCCAAGATCATCAACACCATCCCGGCCGGCGTGGAGCTGCACCCGCGCGTGGCCAAGATCTACGAAGATCGCGCCAAGATGGCCGCCGGCGAACAGGCCGGCGACTGGGGCTTTGCCGAGAACCTGGCCTACGCCACGCTGTTGTCGGAAGGCCACAAGATGCGCCTGGTCGGCCAGGACGCGGGCCGCGGTACGTTCTTCCACCGCCACGCGATCCTGCACGACCAGAAGACCGACAGCTATTACCTGCCGCTGCGCCAGCTGGTCGAAAACCCGGATGACGCCACCGTCATCGACTCGCTGCTGAGCGAGGAAGCGGTGATGGGCTTCGAGTACGGCTATTCGACCACCGACCCCAACGCCCTGTGCATCTGGGAAGCGCAGTTCGGCGACTTCGCCAACGGCGCGCAGGTGGTGATCGACCAGTTCATCGCCGCGGGTGAGGCCAAGTGGGGCCGCATCACCAGCCTGGCGCTGTTCCTGCCGCACGGCTACGAAGGCCAGGGCCCGGAGCACAGCTCCGCGCGCCTGGAGCGCTTCCTGCAGCTGTGCGCGCTGGAGAACATGCTGGTGTGCGTGCCGACCACGCCGGCGCAGTGCTTCCACATGATCCGCCGGCAGATGCGCATGAGCACGCGCAAGCCGCTGGTGGTCATGACCCCGAAGTCGCTGCTGCGCCACAAGCTGGCGGTGTCCACGCTCGATGAGCTGGCCAATGGCCAGTTCCAGCACCTGATCCCGGACAACGCCGCCGATCCGAAGCAGGTCAAGCGCGTGGTGGCGTGCTCGGGCAAGGTGTATTACGACCTGCTGGAGGACGCGCAGAAGCGCGGCCAGGACGACGTGGCGATCCTGCGCGTGGAGCAGCTCTATCCGTTCCCCCGCGCCCTGCTGGCCGCCGAGCTGAAGAAGTACGGCAAGGCCACCGACGTGGTGTGGTGCCAGGAAGAGCCGCAGAACCAGGGCGCGTGGTACCAGATCAAGCATCACCTGCAGGCGGTGCTGGCCGATGGCCAGGCGCTGCACTACGCAGGTCGCGCCCGTTCGCCCTCCCCGGCCGCCGGCCACATGGCCGACCACATCATCGAGCAGCAGAAGCTGGTCGCCGATGCGCTGGTCAATCCGTTCAACGACCAGGTCGCTGAATAACTCTTACCCCCCAAGAACAGAACTCTAGGACGCTCCTCTAATGGCCACCGAAGTCAAAGTCCCGGTACTGCCCGAATCCGTTTCCGACGCCACCATCGCCAGCTGGCACAAGAAGGCCGGCGAAGCGGTCAAGCGCGACGAGAATCTGGTTGACCTGGAAACCGACAAGGTCGTGCTCGAAGTCCCCTCGCCGGTGGACGGCGTGCTGAAGGAAATCAAGTTCGACACCGGCAGCACCGTGACCAGCAACCAGATCCTGGCGATCATCGAGGAAGGCGCCGTTGCCGCCGCTGCCCCGGCCGCCGAGAAGCCGGCCGCCGCCGCTGCCGCCCCGGCCGCTGCCGCCCCGGCCCCGGCCGCTGCTGCCCCGGCCGCGAAGGCCGCTGCCCCGGCCCCGGCCGCCAAGTCAGCCGCCGACAGCCTGCCGCCGGGCGCGCGCTTCACCGCGATCACCGAAGGCGTTGACCCCTCGCAGGTCGACGGCACCGGCCGTCGCGGCGCGGTCACCAAGGAAGACATCGTCAATTACGCCAAGTCCGGCGGCGCGGCCCGCGCCGGTGGTGCACGTCCGGAAGAGCGCGTGCCGATGACGCGCATCCGCAAGACCATCGCCAAGCGCCTGATGGATTCGAAGAACTCCACCGCGATGCTGACCACCTTCAACGAGGTCAACCTGTCGAAGGTGTCGGCCGCGCGCAAGGAGCTGCAGGACGAGTTCCAGAAGGCCCACGGCATCAAGCTCGGTTTCATGAGCTTCTTCGTCAAGGCCGCGGCCAACGCGCTGCAGCGCTTCCCGCTGGTCAATGCCTCGATCGACGGCGATGACATCATCTATCACGGCTATGCGGACATCTCCATCGCCGTGTCGACCGAGAAGGGCCTGGTGACGCCGGTGCTGCGCAACGTCGAGCGCATGTCCTTCGCCGAGATCGAAGCGGGCATCGCCGATTACGCCAAGAAGGCGCGCGACGGCAAGCTGAGCCTGGAAGAACTGCAAGGCGGCACCTTCACCATCACCAACGGCGGCACCTTCGGTTCGCTGATGTCCACGCCGATCGTCAACCCGCCGCAGAGCGCCATCCTGGGCATGCATGCGATCAAGGAGCGCCCGATTGCCGAGAACGGCCAGGTCGTGGTGGCGCCGATGATGTACATCGCGCTGTCGTACGACCACCGCATCATCGATGGCAAGGATTCGGTGCAGTTCCTGGTGGATATCAAGAACCAGCTGGAAAACCCGGGCCGGATGCTGTTCGGCCTGTAAGCGGGCGCGGGCTTTCATCTGGCGCTTTGCGCCACCCTCATTCCCCCCTTCTCCCGCTCGCGGGAGAAGGGAGAGAGATCAAGGAATTCTCATGGCTGAACAATTCGACGTCGTCGTCATCGGTGCCGGCCCGGCCGGCTATCACGCCGCCATCCGCGCCGCGCAGCTGGGCCTGAAGGTCGCCTGCATCGATGCGGCGCTGGGCAAGGACGGCCAGCCGGCCCTCGGCGGCACCTGCCTGCGCGTGGGCTGCGTGCCGTCCAAGGCACTGCTCGATTCCTCGCGCCAGTACTGGAACATGGGCCACATCTTTGGCGACCACGGCATCACCTTCAAGGATGCCAAGATGGACGTCGGCACCATGATCGGCCGCAAGGACAAGATCGTGAAGCAGTTCACCGGCGGCATCGCGATGCTGTTCAAGGCGAACAAGATCACCGCGTACTACGGCTTCGGCCAGCTGCAGCCGGGCAACGTCGTCAAGGTCAAGCAGCACGACGGCAGCGAAGTGGAGCTCAAGGGCACCAACGTCATCATCGCCGCAGGCTCCGATTCGATCGAGCTGCCGTTCGCCAAGTTCGACAACGAGGCCATCGTCGACAACGTCGGCGCGCTGGACTTCACCGAAGTGCCGAACCGCCTGGCCGTCATCGGCGCCGGCGTGATCGGTTTGGAGCTGGGCAGCGTGTGGAAGCGCCTGGGTTCGGACGTGGTCATCCTGGAAGCGCTGCCGGAGTTCCTGGCTGCCGCCGACACCGATATCGCCAAGGCCGCCGCCAAGGAATTCAAGAAGCAGGGCCTGGAAATCAAGCTCGGCGCCAAGGTCTCCAAGACCGAGATCACCGGCAAGGGCAAGAAGCAGGAAGTCGTGGTCAGCTACACCGACAGCGAAGGCGACAAGACCCTCACCGTCGACAAGCTGCTGGTGGCCGTGGGCCGCAAGGCCGCGACCAAGGGCCTGCTGGCCGATGGCACCGGCGTGCAGGTCAACGAGCGCGGCCAGATCGTGGTCGACGACCATTGCCACACCGGCGTGGACGGCGTGTGGGCGATCGGCGACTGCGTGCGCGGCCCGATGCTGGCGCACAAGGGCTTCGAGGAAGGCATCGCGGTAGCCGAGCTGATCGCCGGCCTGCCGGGCCACGTCAACTTCGACACCATCCCGTGGGTGATCTACACCGAACCGGAAATCGCCTGGGTCGGCAAGACCGAGCAGCAGTGCAAGGCCGAGGGCATTCCGTACAAGGTCGGCACCTTCCCGTTCGCCGCGATCGCGCGTGCGGTGGCGATGGCCGAACCGGCTGGCATGGTCAAGATCATTGCCCACGCCGAGACCGATCGCGTGCTGGGCCTGCACCTGGTCGGCGTCGGTGTGTCGGAGCTGGTGCACGAAGGCGTGCTGACCATGGAGTTCAATGGTTCGGCCGACGACCTGGCGCGCATCTGCCACGCCCACCCGACCCTGTCCGAGGCGATCCACGACGCCGCGATGGCGGTCAGCAAGCGCGCCATCCACAAGGTCAACTGAGCCCGGCCTTGCGGAAACGGGCTGGCAACAGGCCGTTTTCGACCGCTCCAGCGAACGCCGGGTGCAAGCCCGGCGTTTGCGTTTTTTCCGACCTGGAATGAAGACCCTGACATGAAGAGCATCTGCGTCTATTGCGGCTCCAACGCCGGCAGCCAACCGATCTACACCGAACGCGCGATGGCCCTGGGCGATCGCATCGCCCAACAGGGCCTGCGGCTGGTCTACGGCGGCGGCAATGTCGGCCTGATGGGCACGGTGGCCAACGCCGTGCTGGCGGCGGGTGGCGAGGTGACCGGCGTGATCCCGCAACAGCTCGCCGACTGGGAAGTGGCGCATCGCGGCCTGACGTCGCTGGAAATCGTCGGCTCGATGCACGAGCGCAAGTCGCGCATGTTCGACCTGGCCGATGCCTTCGTCGCCCTGCCCGGTGGTTTCGGCACGATGGAAGAGATTTTCGAGATGCTGACCTGGCGCCAGCTGGGCATCGGCAACAAGCCCTGCGCGTTCCTCGATGTCGATGGGTTCTATGCGCCGCTGATCGGCATGATCGATCGCATGGTGGAGGAGCGCTTCCTGCATCCGGACCAGCGTGCCGACCTATGGTACGGCAGTGATCTGGATGAGATGCTGCAGTGGATGCGTGAGTACCAGCCGGCGCAGGCGTCGAAGTGGATCGACGAGAAGCGACGCAACGCCTTGCGTTGAGCGCTCCACGCGGGCGCGGGCATATCGGCGCGCGTGGCGACGCGCCAAGCATCATGGCGCCCCTGCCGCTCCCTGGCGCGGATCGACGAGAAGCGACGCAACGCGTTGCGTTGAGCGCTCCCCGCGGGCGTCACCTGCGCTGCGCGGGACCTCAGATGGCCGCCACACCTTCGGGCTGCGGCATCGGCTTGCCCAACAGGTAACCCTGGCCGTAATGGCAGCCCAGTTCGCGCAGGGTGCGCCACTGCTGCTCGGTCTCGATGCCCTCGCCCACCGTTTCGATGCCCAGTGTTGCCGCCAGTGCCAGGATACTGCGCACCAGCGCCAGCGAATCCTGCCCGCCGCCCTGGTGCAGGCCAGCGACGAAGCTCTGGTCGATCTTCAATGCCGAGATCGGGAAACGATGCAGGTATGACAGCGCCGAGTAACCGGTGCCGAAGTCATCCAGCTGGATCAGCACCCCGCGCTCGCGCAACGCGCGCAGCACGCGCAGGGTCCGCGGCGCGTCGTCCAGCAGCGCCACTTCGGTGATCTCCAGCCGCAGCCGCGCCGGATCGGCCCCTACCGCATCCAGCAACCCGAGCAGGCGTTCGGCGAAATCCACCGAGCGGAAGTGCCGCGGCGACACATTCACCGACACGTAGCCGTCGCCCCCGCGCGCCAGGTGCTCGATCACCTGCTCGTACAACTGCCAGTCCACCTGCTCGATCAAGCCGCTGTCTTCGCCCAGGTGGATGAAGGCGTGTGGCCGCAGCAAGCCGCGCGTTTCATGCTCCCAGCGCAGCAACGCCTCGTGCCCCACCACCACGCCATCCTCCAGCCGCACGATCGGCTGGTAGAAGGGGTGGAAGTCGCGGCTGTTCAAGGCCCGGCGCATGTCCGCTTCCAGGTCCAGGCTGCGCAGCGCTTCTTCGCGCATCGCCTCGTCGAATACCGCGAAACGTTCGGCGATCTGCGCCTTTGCCCGGTACATCGCCGCATCGGCATCGCGCAGCATTTCCTCGCCGGTGTGATAGCGGCGATGCCACATCGCCACGCCCATGCTGCCGGAAGGAAACAGTTCGCGCCCGGCCACCCACATGGGCTGGCCAAGCACGCCCTGCAGGCGCTGGGCCAGTTCGCGCGCCGCTTCCACGCCGTCCAGGCAGCGCATCAGGATGGCGAATTCGTCGCCGCCCAGGCGCGCCACCACATCGTCGGCACGCACGGTGGCCACGATGCGCTGCGCCACTTCCACCAGCATGCGATCGCCCGCGGCATGGCCGACACTGTCGTTGACCAGCTTGAAGCGATCCAGGTCCAGGAACAGCACCGCAAACACCTGCCCATCGCCGTGGGTCGCCCGCTGGATGGATTCGTCCAGGCGATCGAGCAGGTGCGCACGATTGGGCAACCCGGTCAGGGCATCGTGCAGCGCCTGGTGGGTCAGCCGCTGCTCGGCGCGCAGGCGCTCGGCGATCTGGCTCAGCAACTGCTCGTTGAGCTCGGCCAGCTCGCGCGTGCGCTCGTGGACGCGGATCTCCAGCTCGGCATGGGCGCGGCGCAGGCGTGCCTGGTTGCGCTGCCTGGCCAGGCCGTTGCCGATGTTGTGGGCGACGAAGGTCAGCAGGCGCTGGTCGTGCGGGGTGTAGCTGACCTGCGTCGAGTAGCTTTGCACCACGATCGCGCCGACCACCTCGTCGTCGATGAACAACGGCACACCCAGCCAGCTGTGTGCCTGCGCGCCAATATTGGTGAGCTTGCCGGCCGCGGCCATGGTGTCGATGTCCGCGCGCGTGGCCAGCAGCGGCTGCCGCGTCTGGATCAGGTATTCGGTGAGGCCGCCGCTGAACTTGCGCGCCGGGCGCTCGCCGTTGTGCTCGTCCACCGAATAGGCGAATTCCAGCCCATCGCCGTTGTCGTTGATCAGCGCGATGTAGAAGTTGCGTGCATCGAGCAGGCCGCCGACCACGTCGTGCACTTCGGCGTAGAACTGCTGCAGGCTTTCCGAGGCGCCCGCCAGCTCGCTTATCCGGAACAGGGCCAGCTGCAGTTTCTCGGCGCGCTTGCGCTCGGTGATCTCGTCCTGCAATTCGCGGTTGGCGTGCTGCAGTTCGCGGGTGCGCTCTTCGACCCGGCGTTCGAGCTGCACCTTGGCCTGGCGCCGGTCGATCGCGGTCAACACGTGCTGGGCCACGTAGGCCAGCAGGATGCGGTCCTGCTCGCTGAAACCGATGTGCTCGTCGTAGCTCTGCACCACGATCGCGCCGGCCACGTGGCCATCGCGCAGCATCGGCACGCCGAGCCAATCCAGGCTCTCCGGGCCCCGCGTCGGGTCGTAGGCGATGTTGAGCCGCTCGGACAGTTCGTCCGATGGGCCACTCAATGCCACGCCATGCGCGAGCAAGGCGAAGGTGAGGCTGTTGGGGATCTCCTCGCGGCGATAGGTGCGCGAGGGGTCGGCGACGAACACGTCCTGCTGGTCGACGAAATACAGGAACCGCATGCTTTGCGAGGCAGCGTCGTATTCGACGATGTAGAAATTGCCCGCATACATCAGCGAGCCGACCACCGCGTGGATGCGCTGCAGCATCTGGCTGAGGTCGAGTTCATTGCCGGCCAGGTCGGCGATCTCGTACAGCGCCTGCTGCAGCAGCTTGGATTTCTCCAGGTCTTCGATTTCGCTCTGCAGCAGTGCGGTATCCAGCGTGCCGACCACCACGCTCTCGGCCAGGGCGATCCAGGCGCGCAGCCGGTCTTCATCCTTCTCGGCCGCGCATTCCCAGGCCAGGGAGAGCACCGCGAAATCATCGGCGCTGCGCCAGACATGTAGGTGGTCTTCGCTGATCGGCGGGTAGCGCAACGACAGCGCGGCCACGGCGCGTTGCAGCAAGGCATCGTCGGCATTGGCCGAACGACCGCGGCCCTCGTCGTCCAGGCGACCGTCGCGCCAGGCCAGGGCCAGGCGCGAGCCCGGAGGCATCACCCCGACCAGCACTTCGGCGGCGCGATCGCACGCCAGTGCGATGCGTTGCCGGTGAGCCATGACGGATGGGCTGATCAGCATTGTGAAATCCACGTCCGCCGTCACCGACGGATCCCCTGTGGCCACCAGCATAACCGTTGGCCGCGGATTTGATAGCCGGCACTTATCGAGGCGCCGGCCCATGCGCTGCCCGTTGCCACCGCAGCCAGCACGCGTGCACTGGCTAGAATGGCGGTGATGTCCGAAACCCTCGCCTACCCGGCCAGCCACCGCCAGGAAATCCGCCACAGCCGCTTCATCGCGCACGCCGCGCCGATTGCCGATGCGGGCGCAGCCCTGGCTTTCATCGCCGAGGTCAGCGTGGTGGATGCCACCCACAATTGCTGGGCGTATCGGCATGGGGCCGAATACCGCTCCAGCGACGATGGCGAGCCGGCCGGCACGGCGGGTCGGCCGATCCTGGCGGCCATCGATGGCCAGGGGCTGGATCGCATCGCCGTGGTGGTCACGCGCTGGTATGGCGGCGTCAAGCTGGGAGCCGGTGGGCTGGTGCGGGCCTATGGCGGCACCGCGGCCGAGTGCCTGCGGCTGGCCGCACGGCTGCCGTTGACCGCCATGACGACCGCGTGGCTGCATTGCGGTTTCGAGGATCTGGGCGCGGTGCACAACGCGCTGAGCCAATGCGCGGCACTGAAGGAACAGGAAGACTTCGTCGCCGACGGCGCCTGGTTGCGCCTGAGCCTGCCGGCCGATCGGCTGGACGGCTTGAAAAACCATCTGCGCGACGCCACCCGCAATCGGGTTCACCTTCACGAGCACCCGCCTGCATGAGTCTTTCCCCGGAAACGCCACGCCCCGGCCTGCGCCGCCTCGCCGGCCTCGGCGCGCTGTGGCCGTTTGTCCGCCGCCATCTGTCGCTGTTCGTGGCGTGGCTGCTGGCGCTGGCGGTGTCCTCCTCGGCCACGCTGCTGCTGCCGGCCGTCGCGCGCCAGGTGATCGACCAGGGTTTCAGTGCGGGCAGCGCGATCAATCGCACCTTCGCCCTCGCCTTCGCAGTGACCGCGGTGCTGGCGGTGGCGACGGCCGCGCGCCTGTTCTTCGTCTCGCTGCTGGGCGAGCGCGTGGTCGCAGACCTGCGCGGGCGCCTGTATGCCCACCTGATCAGCCTGGACATGGCCTTCCACGACCGCAGCCGCAGCGGCGAGCTGGTCTCGCGCCTGTCGGCCGACAGCGAACTGCTGCGCGGGGTGATTGGTTCGACGATGTCGGTGGCCTTGCGCAGCTCGGTCACCGTGGTGGGCAGCCTGGTAATGCTGTTCGTGACCAGCCCGCGCCTGGCGGCCTGGGCGCTGGTCGGCATCCCGCTGGCGGTGCTACCGATCGTGCTGGGAGCGCGCCGCCTGCAGAAGATGTCGCGGGCCAGCCAGGATCGCGTCGCCGAAGCCAACACCCTGGCCGCCGAGACCCTGGGCGCCGTGCGCACGGTGCAGGCCCACGCGCGCGAGCCTTACGAGCGCGCGCGCTTCGGCGCAGCGCTGGAGGCCACCCTGGCCGCCGCCAAGCGCCGCATTCGCACCCAGTCCATCGTCACCGCCGTGGCGATCGTGCTGTTCTTCGGCGCCATCGTGACCGTGCTGTGGATGGGCGCGCACGATGTGGTCGATGGCCGGATGAGCACCGGCGCGCTGGGCCAGTTCGTGCTGTACGCCTTGATCGGCGGCGGATCGGTCGGCGCGCTGGCCGAAGTGTGGAATGAAATGCAGCGCGCGGCTGGCGGCATGGGCCGCATCGCCGAACTACTGCAGGAGCAGCCGCAGCTGGCGATCGCTGCATCGCCCGCGCCCCTGCCGAATCCGCTGCGCGGCGAAATCCGCTTTGACGACGTGGTGTTCCACTATCCGCAGCGTCCTGATCACGCCGCCCTGGACGGTTTCAACCTGCACGTGCGCCCCGGCGAAACCGTGGCCCTGGTCGGCCCCTCCGGCGCCGGCAAGAGCACCGTGCTGGCGCTGCTGCTGCGCTTCCACGATCCGCAATCGGGCACGGTGTCGCTGGATGGCGTGGACCTGCAGGCGCTGGATCCGCTGGTGTTGCGCGAACACATCGCCCTGGTGCCGCAGCAACCGGCGTTGTTCGCCGCCAGCGCCGCAGAAAACATCCGCTACGGCAGGCTCGATGCGAGCGACGCCGAACTGCAGGCAGCCGCCCGCGCTGCCGAAGCGGAGGATTTCATCGCCGAACTGCCGCAGGGCTACGCCACCGAGTTGGGCGAGCGCGGCGCGCGCCTGTCAGGAGGCCAGCAGCAACGCATCGCCATCGCCCGCGCCCTGCTCAAGGACGCCCCGGTGCTGCTGCTGGACGAGGCCACCAGCGCGCTCGACGCGCAAAGCGAGCGTGCCGTGCAGCATGCGCTGGAGCGACTGATGGCCGGTCGCACCACGGTGGTCATTGCGCACCGCCTGGCGACGGTGTTGAAGGCCGATCGCATCGTGGTGATGGAGCGCGGCCGGATCGTGGCCCAAGGCACCCATGCCGAACTGCTGGCGCAAGGCGGCCTCTACGCTGAACTGGCGCGCCTGCAATTCATCGATTGACCACGTGGCGGTAACAGACGCCCGCGCATGCTCCCGCCGCCGGCACACGCCGGCAGCACTGTAAGGAGGCGAACGATGTCATTCCGGCAATTCCCCGCCACCGGGTCCGATGGCGAGTCCTACGTGATCATCGAGTTCCGCGAAAGCGGTACTCCCGACGCACAGGAGACCCCGCGTTACGAGCTGGCCGATGGCCGCCACCTGGTCCGACAGGGCCAGGAATATGCCACCACGGGTGGCGAGCTGCGACTGTCGACGAGTTGAAGCCTGCTGGCGAAATATTCGCCACTGTGGCGCCATGCCCCGCCCTGCCTGGGCTGCGCCGTCTTATCCACAGCTTCGCGCAACGGTCATCCACACCTGTTGTGGATGACCGAACTATCCGGGCAGCACCCGGCCTATCCCACTGTCATCGATCTCGCGCTTGGCACTGGCCAATTGCGCCGGGGCCGTATCGGCCTCGAACCCCATGCGGAAGTGCAGCTCACCGGCGGGGGTGCGCGAGGAGTGGATGGAAGAAAGATTGACCCCATGACGCTCGAACACGTGTAGCAGCGCACGCAACGACCCCGGGCGGTCCTCGGGCAGATAGACGCTGGCCGCAAGCGGTTCGGTGAGATCGGCCAGCAGATAACCCAGCCGCTCATAGCTGTAATTGCCGGCCTCAAGACTGGCGGGCGCGAGCGACTGACGATTGGCCAGCAGATACTGCTCGCGGAATCGGGCCCGCGCCGCATCATCGCCCTGGCGCACCAGCTCGCGCAGGGTTTGGAGCTGATCAAGCAGCCGATCGAGCATTTCCGGCACATACGGATTGCCGAATTGGATGTCTTCGTAGATTGTCGGATTGAGCGAGAGGATGCGCGCGATCACGGCGGTATCCAGCTCGAAGGATGCCGAGCGGAAAGGCATCAACGCCTGCAGCTCGCCGAGCAGCGGCGCGTAATCGCGTAGCACGCCGGCCTGGCCCAGATGCGTGGCATGGACCATGCCCTGCACCAGCGCCATCACCCGGTCATGGTGTTCGGGCGTGGCCGGCACGCACTCCGCTTCCAGCGCCGTACACAGCGATTGCAGCCAAGGCCGCCAGCGCGACAGGCGCGCCTCGCAGACCACCATCACCCGGCCTTTCAGGGTCGGTGATTTCGGCGGTGCGGTCATCGGATGTAGTCCCACGACCTCGGCCTGCGAGGCCAGCATCGCCGCGACCGGCGCCTGCTTGATCGAGGTGACATCCAGCCACAGCTGCTCGCGCTCGGCGCCTGCGGCCAGCGCGACATAGCGTGCGATCAACGCGGGCGTTTGCCGGATCGGCGCGGAGAACACCAACACCTGCACGCGCGCCAGCAATTCGGCTTCAGTCAACGAATCGGGATCGGCAGGATCGTGCCCGACGACTTCCATGCCCATGCGATCGCGCAGGAAGCGCGACAACCAGCGCCCATAAGCGCCGGCACTGCCGACGATGCCGACGACGGGGGCGGCGGTCACGCGATGCGCTCGGCGGGAAAGCGATCGGCCGGCGACAGCGCGGCCGGTGCCGCCGCGAGCACGTCGAACTCTTCGAAGCCGGCGGCCAGGGTGGCTTCCAGCGCGGCATGCACGCCGGCCAGCGCGCGGCTGACCGCGACTTCGAACGGCGCATCGCGCAGCAGGAAACCGATCAACAAGGCCATCAGCACATCCCCGGTGCCGGCCACGTCCACCGGCAGATGCGGCGTGGTCCAGCGATACACCGCGTCGCGGCTGACCGCCAGCGTGACCAGCTGCCCTGCACCGCCCGCAACGCTGTGCGCGAGCACCCATTGCGGGCCGCGCTCCAGCAATACGCGCGCCGCGGCGATCGCGTCTTCCTGGGCGAGGCTGGGCAGGCCGGTCAGCCGTCCCAGCTCGAAGGCGTTGGGCGTCACCAGCCACGCCCGAGGCAGCAGGCGCTCGGCGAAAACCCGCTCCAGGCCAGCTTCAACGTAAGGCCCGGTGTGGGTGTCGCCGATGACCGGGTCCAGGCAGTAGCGCATTTGCGGCGCGTCGGCCTGTTCGCGCTCCAGCCAGTCTGCGAACACCTCACCATTGGCGGTGCTGCCGAAATAACCGGAGACCAACATGCGTGCGCGCGAGGCCAGGCCGCGCTCGCTGGCGCCGAGCAACAGATCGGCGAGCCAGTCGGCCGGTAGCACGCGGCCGCGCAGCGTGCTGTAGAACGGCGCGTTGCTCAACAGGGTGGTCGGCACTTCTGCCACGCGCAGGCCGAGCGCGCGCATCGGGGGTACTGCGGCGCTGTTGCCTGCATGCCCGTACACGAGCTGCGATTGCACGGAAATGACATCGACCGGGACTGGGCCGTCCGGGCGCTGGCGACGGCCATGGATGAGGTGACTTTCGGGGGAGGTGTTCATGCCCGACATTCTAGAACTGCGTGGAGGAGTCGGGCTCGATGCTTTCGTGTGGATCTTTTCTTTTTGCGTTGTGGTGGTTTGTCGCGACAGGGCGCGGCTTGCACGGTCGCGTCGCGCGGTGTCCGGGGGCGAGGCGCTATCGGGGGACGCCAGAAGCGTCCATCCATGGATTTGAGTTGCGGTGGTTTCGTCGCGACAGAGCGCGGCTTGCACGGTTGCGTCGCGCGGTGTCCGGGGGCGAGGCCCTATCGGGGGACGCCAAAAGCGTCCATCCATGGACTTGAGCTCATGTGGCGACATCCATGTCGCCACATGCCCCCGACAGGGCCTCGCCCACGGACACCCGAAAGATCTTTGCGAGCGGCGAAGAGAGCGGGCACCCCGCTTCGGATAGATCCCAGCCGACGCCTGCTTCCCAGAAAGAGAGCTGGGCGTGTTTGATCTTCCTGCCGCAGCAGGAGCCCGTGAAGTCGTAGCGATCGGGAGAAGTGTGGCCAATGACGCGCCTTGCCCCGCCCTGTCGGGGGTGGGCGTCAGTAGGCCATGGATGGCCTACGTTCGGTGACTGAGTACAGGACGTACGCCGGAACCGAGACGCCCACCCCCGACAGGGCGGGGCCCGCACCGTAAGGCAGCAAGACCTTCCGCCCAGTGCACGCCTTTCGCGGGAAGCCGGAAACTTCAGAGCCAAAAAAAAACCAAAGAAAAAGGCCACCTCTCGGCAGCCTTCGTCTCGGAATAAGGAAGAGAACCAAGGAATCAGGAAGTCATCCGATCCCAGAACCCCTTCACCCCATCCATGAAAGTAGCGGACTTCGGCGAATGCTTGCGCCCCGCCTCGCCATTGAAGGTCGCCTCGAACTGCTCCAGCAACTTGCGCTGCTCCGCCGTGAGGTTGACCGGCGTCTCGACCACCACCCGGCAATACAGATCGCCCGGATTGCGGCTGCGCACCGAACGCACGCCCTTGCCGCGCAAGCGGAACAACTTGCCTGTCTGGGTTTCGGCCGGAATGCGGATCTCCGCCTCGCCGCCCAGCGTGGCCACGCGCACGGTGTCGCCCAGCGCGGCCTGGGTGATGCGAATCGGCACCTCGCAGTGCAGGTCATCACCATCGCGACGGAAGATCTCGTGCTCACGCACCCGCACTTCCACGTACAGATCACCCGGCGGTGTACCCGCCGGACCGGCTTCGCCCTCGCCCGCCAGGCGAATGCGATCACCGTTGTCGACACCGGCCGGAATCTTCACCGAGAGGACTTTCTCCTCTTCGATACGACCGGCACCGTGGCAGGTCTTGCACGGATTCTGGATGATCTGGCCACGCCCATCACAGTGCGGGCAGCTCTGCTGCATGGCGAAGATGCCGCGCTGGATGCGCACCTGGCCGCGACCTTGGCAGGTCCCGCAGGTCTCAACCTTGCCATCTTCCGAACCACTGCCATTACAGGGTTCGCATTCGACCAGGGTCGGGATCTCGATGCGCCGCTCGATGCCGCTGACCGCTTCTTCCAAGTCCAGCTCGATGACGTAGCCGATGTCGGCACCGCGCCGTGGCGCGCGCGCGCCGCCCCCACCGCCAAAGATGTTGCCGAAGATGTCGCCGAAGATATCGCCCATGTCCGGGCCGCCGGGACCACCACCGCCGCCCATGCCGTGCTCGAACGCCGCATGGCCATGCGCGTCGTACATCCGCCGCTTGTTCGCGTCGGACAAGACCTCGTAGGCCTCCTTGCACTCCTTGAACGCCGCTTCGGCCGCAGCGTCACCGGGATTACGGTCCGGGTGGTGCTTCATCGCGCAACGACGGTAGGCCTTTTTCAGTTCGTCGTCGCTGGCGCCACGGGCCACGCCCAGGATGTCGTAATAATCGCGCTTGCTCATGGAGTGACTGCGGGAACCTGTTTGGGCGACTGCCAATGCAGCCGCGGGAACGTTTGAACCGAATGCCCGGAGGGCAGATGAGCCGAAGGAGCGATGCCGCGGCACCGCTCCTTCGTTTTATCGGCAGGACGACTTACTTCTTGTCGTCCTTGACCTCGGTGAACTCGGCGTCGACCACGTCGTCGCCACCGCGGGCCTGGGCGCCGGCATCCGGGCCCGGACCGGCGCCACCCTGCTCAGCGGCCGCGGCGGCGGCGTACAGCGACTGACCGGCCTCTTCCAGCGCCTTGGTCTTGGCTTCGATCTGGCCCTTGTCGTCACCCTTCATCGCCGTTTCCAGGTCCGACAGGGCCGATTCGACGCGGCCGATCACATCACCACCAACCTTGCTGCCGTGCTCGGTGATCGCACTGCGGGTGCCGTGGATCAGGGCATCGGCCTGGTTGCGGGCGGTGACCAGCTCGTGGAACTTCTTGTCTTCCTCGCGGTTGGCTTCCGCGTCGGCGACCATGCGCTGGATTTCTTCGTCCGACAAACCCGAACCGGCCTTGATCTCGACCTTCTGTTCCTTGTTGGTCTTCTTGTCCTTGGCCGAGACATGCAGGATGCCGTTGGCGTCGATGTCGAACGACACTTCGACCTGCGGCAGGCCGCGCGGCGCCGGCTCGATGCCGGAGAGGTCGAACTTGGCCAGCGACTTGTTGAAGCGGGCCTGTTCGCGCTCACCCTGCAGCACGTGCACGGTCACAGCGGACTGGTTGTCCTCGGCGGTGGAGAACACCTGCGAGGCCTTGGTCGGGATGGTGGTGTTCTTCTCGATGATCTTGGTGAACACGCCGCCCATGGTCTCGATGCCCAGCGACAGCGGGGTCACGTCGAGCAGCAGCACGTCCTTGACGTCGCCGGCCAGCACGCCGCCCTGGATCGCCGCGCCGAGGGCGACAGCTTCATCGGGGTTGACGTCCTTGCGCGGCTCCTTGCCGAAGAACTCGGCCACGGCCTGCTGCACCTTCGGCATGCGGGTCTGGCCGCCGACCAGGATCACTTCGTTGACGTCGCTGGCGCGCAGGCCGGCGTCGTTCAACGCGGTGCGGCACGGCTCGATCGACTTGCGGATCAGGTCCTCGACCAGGGCTTCGAGCTTGGCGCGGGTCAACTTGATGTTGAGGTGCTTCGGGCCCGAGGCATCGGCGGTAACGTACGGCAGGTTGACTTCGGTCTGCTGCGAGGACGACAGCTCGATCTTCGCGCGCTCGGCCGCGTCCTTCAGGCGCTGCAGGGCCAGCGGATCCTTGCGCAGGTCGATGCCCTGGTCCTTCTGGAATTCATCGACGAGGTAGTCGATGACGCGCTTGTCGAAGTCTTCGCCGCCCAGGAAGGTGTCGCCGTTGGTGGCCAGCACTTCGAACTGCTTCTCGCCGTCGACCGAGGCGATCTCGATGATCGACACGTCGAAGGTACCGCCGCCGAGGTCATACACGGCGATCTTGCGATCCGCGCCTTCCTTGTCCAGGCCATAGGCCAGGGCAGCGGCGGTGGGCTCGTTGATGATGCGCTTGACGTCCAGGCCGGCGATGCGGCCGGCATCCTTGGTGGCCTGGCGCTGGCTGTCGTTGAAGTACGCCGGCACGGTGATGACCGCCTCGGTGACGGTCTCGCCCAGGAAGGCCTCGGCGGTCTTCTTCATCTTCTCCAGCACCTGCGCGGAGATTTCCTGCGGCGCCAGCTTCTTGCCATCGGCGGTCGCCACCCAGGCATCACCGTTGTCGTGCTGGACGATGCCGTACGGCACCAGGTCCAGGTCCTTCTGCACTTCGGCGTCGGTGAACTTGCGGCCGATCAGGCGCTTCACCGCGTAGAAGGTGTTCTTGGGATTGGTGACGCCCTGGCGCTTGGCCGAGGCGCCCACCAGGACTTCGCCGTCCTTGGTGTACGCAACGATCGAAGGCGTGGTGCGATCGCCCTCGGAATTCTCAATGACGCGGGCCTTGCCGCCGTCCATGATCGCCACGCAGGAATTGGTGGTGCCCAGGTCGATACCGATGATCTTGCCCATGGTGGGATGACTCCTGAAGAGTGTTTTCTTGTTCGTTTTGCCAGGCTGGCCATGGTGGCTGGCCTGGCGGCTGGAGCGGATGTGGGGATGGCCGCAAAGCCATTCAAGCCATCACCGCGAAACTGCGTTCCGTTGCCTCGCCGCTGCGTTCAGTGGCAAGCGCAGGCCGCGGTCAATCGTGCTTGGCCACCACCACCAACGCCGGCCGCAGCAGGCGCTCGTTGAGCAGGTAGCCCTTCTGGAACACCTGGGCGACGTGGCCCGGAGGCACGGCAGCCACATCGAGCTGGCTGATGGCCTGGTGGTGTTCCGGGTTGAACGGCTGGCCGATCGGATCGAGCAGGGTCAGGCCGTTGTCGGCGGCGACCTTGAGCAGCTGCTTGTAGGTCATCTCCAGGCCATCGCGCAGCGGGCTGGCGGCGGTACCGGCGGCGGTCAGGCCGGCGTCGAGGCTGTCGAAGACGGGCAGCAGCTCACCGAGCAGTTTTTCGTTGGCGAACTTGCGCGCCTGCTCGACATCGCGGGCGATGCGCTTGCGCTGGTTTTCCAGATCGGCGCGTTCGCGCAGGGCGTCGGCCTTGACCAGCGCCACTTCGCTGCGCAGCGACTCCAGCTCCTCTTGGAGCGGGTCGGTGGGCGCAGCAGCGTGCTGGGGGTTTTCAGAGTCGAATTCCGGGTGGTCTTGGTTCATAAGCGCGTCCATGGGCAGGCAACACCCCGCCCCCTCCCGCCCTATGTGGGCGGGGCCAGATTGTTTCAAGCGGGCGATCGGGACAATCGTGGGCCCTCACCCCCGGCCCCTCTCCCGCACAGCGCCGCCCCGACCCTAAGCCGCCGGCGGCTCCAGCGCCGCGCCCAGCTCCCTGGCGGCGGTCTGCACCAACGGAATCACCCGCTCATAGGCCATGCGCTTGGGCCCGATCACCCCCAGTACCCCCAGCACCCGGCCATGCGCTGCATAAGGCGCGGTCACCAGCGACACATCCCCCAGCGACACCATGCCGGTCTCCTCGCCAATGAAGATCCGTACCCCGGGCGCCTGGATCGTGCGTTCCAGCAGCTGCAGGATCTCGCGCTTGCTGGCGAAGGCCTCGAACAATTCGCGCAGCCGATCCAGGTCGGACAAATCCTGCACGCCCATCAATCGGGTCTGCCCGGCCAGCACGATGTCCTCGCCCCCTGCCGCCCCCAGCACATCACCCGCCAGCTCGACGCTATGCGCCAGCAGCTGCTCCATCTCGTCCTTGGCCGACCGCAGCTCGTGCATCAGGCTGGCGCGGATCTCGGCCAGCGGACGCCCCGCGAACTGGGCGTTGAGATAGTTGGCGACCCGCTCCAGTTCCGCCGGCTCGTAGGCCCGGCGAGGCTCGATCACCCGGTTCTGCACTTCGTTGTCGGCGAACACCAGGATCGCCAGCACCCGGCGCGCGTCCAGCGCGACGAAATCGATATGCCGGAAGGCGAACTGCTCACGGCGCGGCGCACTGACCACGCCGACGAAATGGCTCATCGCCGACAACATTTCCGAAGCGCTGCCGAGCAGCGACTGGGTGCCCGCGCCGCTGGCCAGCTCGCTGCGCAGCCGCCGCACTTCCTCCTCGCCGGGCGGCTGCATCTGCACCAGGCTGTCCACGAACACCCGGTAGCCGTGCGCGGTGGGCACCCGGCCGGCGGAGGTATGCGGCGAGGCCAGCAGGCCCAGGTCTTCCAGATCGGCCAGCACGTTGCGGATCGTCGCCGCGCTGATGTCCAGCCCCGCATGCTGGGCCAAGGTCTTGGAGCCGACCGGTTCGCCATCATGGATGTAGCGCGCAATCAGCGTCCGCAGCAGATGGCGGGCACGGGGATCTAGCGGGGGCGAGGAGGACGGGCGCATGGGATCAGCCGGTGAGACGCGACATTAGATAATGACTGGGCGCGTGCTTGGCAAGCGCACCGCTGTCCGATTCATTCCCTACCCTCGCGGCCGCGTCCGCCCCATTCCCGCCAGCGGCCCCAACCCCTAAGCTTCCACCGCTCACTTACCCTCGCGACCATGCTGACTCATCTTTCGATCAAGGATTTCGCCGTCGTCCGCGCCACCGAACTGGAATTCGGCCCGGGCATGACCGTGGTATCGGGCGAGACCGGCGCCGGCAAGTCGCTGATGGTGGATGCGCTGGGCTTCCTCTCCGGCCTGCGGGCCGACAGCGGCGTGGTGCGCCACGGCGCCGAGCGGGCCGAGCTGTCGGCCGAGTTCGCGCTGGCCGACGCCAACCCGGCGCGCGACTGGCTGGCCGAGCAGGCCCTGGATGATGACGGCCAATGCCAGCTGCGCCGGGTGATCCGCGCCGACGGCGGCTCGCGCGCCTGGATCAATGGCCGCTCGGTCACGCTTTCCCAGCTGGCCGAGCTGGCCAGCTTCCTGGTCGAGATCCATGGCCAGCACGAACACCAGGCCCTGCTCTCGCGTGGCAGCCAGCTCGCCCTGCTCGATGCGTACGCCCGCAATGGCGCGCAGCGTGGCCAGGTGCGCGAGGCCGCTGCACATTGGCAGGGCCTGATCGAGGAGCGCGATGCGCTTTCCGCGCAAGGCGATGTCTCCGACCGGATCGCCTTCCTGGAACACCAACTGGCCGAACTGGCGCGCGAAGACCTCGCGCCCGAGGCGATTGCCGCGCTGGGCACGGCGCACCGGCGCCAGGCCCATGCCACGGCGTTGATCAGCGCCTGCGAGCGCGTCGCCGGCCAGCTCAACGGCGACGACGGCCAATCGGTGCTCGGCCTGCTGCAATTCGGCCGCCACGAACTGGCGCGGGTGGCCGAACACGAGCCGCGCCTGCGCGAGGTCGATACCTTGCTCGATAGCGCCGCCATCCAGCTCGATGAAGCCCTGGCGCTGCTCGACCGGATTGGCGACGACCTCGACGCCGACCCGGAACAGTTCGAAGACATGGAGCGACGACTGGGCCGCCTGCATGACCTTGCCCGCAAGCACCGGGTCACCCCGGAAAGCCTGGCCGAACACCGCGACAGACTCGCCGGCGAAGTTGACACCCTGCGCGGCGCGGACGAGCGGCTGCAGCAGATCGACAAATTGATCGCCGCCGCGACCGAGCAGTGGCGCCAGGCCGCCGCTGCGCTCAGCGCCAGCCGTAGCACGGCGGCCGCCGCCTTGTCGCAGGCCACCACCGTGTTGATCGGCGAGCTGGGCATGGGGGGCGGGCAGTTTCTGATCGAGCTGCAGCCCCAGGCCGAGGATCGACCCGATCCGCAAGGCGCCGAGCGGGTGGAGTTCCTGGTGGCAGCCAACGCCGGCCAGCCGCCCCGGGCGCTGCGCAAGGTGGCTTCCGGTGGCGAGCTGTCGCGCGTTTCGCTGGCCATCGAGGTCGCGGCGCTGGGCCTGGACGCAGTACCGACGATGGTCTTCGACGAGGTCGACTCGGGCATCGGCGGTGCGGTGGCCGATATCGTCGGGCAGAAGCTGCGCGCCCTGGGCGAGCAACGCCAGGTACTGTGCGTGACCCACCTGCCCCAGGTCGCGGCCAAGGGCCACACGCATTACCGGGTGAGCAAGGCGCCGGTGGAAGGCATGACCCAGAGCGCGGTGGAACGGCTCGACGCCAGCGCCCGCCAGGAGGAACTGGCGCGCATGCTGGGCGGGGTCGAGGTCAGCAAGGAAGCCCGGGCGGCGGCGAAGAAGCTGCTGCAGACCGTGGGTTGAGACTGGCGGGCAGCGCTGCGCCCGGCATGAAAAAGGCGGCCAATGGCCGCCTTTCTTCATCTTCCTGCGCTGGCGGCCCTCAGCGGCCGCGCTTCTTGCGCACGTACAGCACCAGCGAGTGCTCTTCCAGCTCGTAGCCGTGGCGTGCGGCGATCTCGCGCTGCAGGGCCTCGATCTCCTCGCTTTCGAACTCGATGATCTTGCCGGTCTCGATATCCACCATGTGGTCGTGGTGGCCGCCGCGATCCAGCTCGTAGACGGCCTGGCCGCCCTCGAAGTTGTGCTTGAGCACCAGGCCTGCGGCCTCGAACTGGGTGAGGACACGGTAGACCGTGGCCAGGCCGATCTCGTCACCGTGGTCCAGCAGCTGGCGGTAGATGTCTTCGGCGCTGAAGTGATGCTGGGTGGCCTTTTGCTCCAGCAGCTCCAGGATGCGCATGCGCGGGTGGGTGACTTTCAGCCCGACTTTGCGCAGATCGTGGGATTCCATGGCCGTCTCCATTCATAGGCGATTTAGCGCCAGCTGCCTCGGGGGTGGGTCGCGGCGACCGCCGGGAGTGTATCATCGCCCTGTTTTCACTCGCCTCCCGTACCGATGCGCAATCTCCTGCTGGTCGCTGTAATCGCCCTGTCCACCGCTGGCTGCGGCATCATTTATAAGCAGCCCATCTACCAGGGCAACCTGATCAAGAAGAGCGCCGTCGATCAGCTGCAGGTCGGCCAGAGCAAGCAGGCCGTCGAGGCACTGCTGGGCACGCCTTCCATCCCTGATCCGTTCCACGCCCAGCGCTGGGACTACACCTCGACCCAGCGCATCGATCGCCTGGCGCACGTGGACAAGAAGAACTTCACCGTGTACTTCCAGGACGACCGCGTGGTCCGTTGGGAAGGCGATTACTTCGCCGACCAGGACCAGGCACTGGCCAAGGCCGCGCCGAAGCAGTTCGGCCGCAACCTGGCCAAGGACAAGAAGAACCAGCGCGGCCGCTAAGCGCGCCTGACACCCGGTTTGGGATTGGCCCGGCGTCGCCGGGCCTCCTTCGGGTCGGCCAGCAACGGCCGCAACAGCTCCACCCGGTCGCCCTCGCGCAGCACCTGCTGCGGCTGTGCCACCACCCCATGCACGGCAACGGCGATCGCCTCGCCCGCCCCCGGCAATGCCGCCGCCACGATGGCCTCGGCCACGGTGCTGCCTTCGGCCAGCACCAGCGTCGTGGACTGCAACCGGTCCGGCCAGGCGATCAGCACTTCCACCTGCACCGCTCAGGCCCCGTCGCGATTGGCCACGCGCACGAAGTCATTGACCATGCGGTCGGCCAGCCCCTGGAAGCCCAACGCCAGCGCCGGCCCGAGCAGGCGCGAACTGGGCTCGAAATCCAGGATCAGCGTGACCTTGCAGGCCGCTTCGTCGAGTGCGTGGAATTCCCAACGCCCATGCAGGCGCTTGAATGGCCCGTCGCGCAGCTGCATATCGATGCTGTGCGGCCGGTGCAGGGTGTTCTCGGTGGTGAACCAGGTGCGGAATGAGCCCAGGCCCAGGTCCAGGCGCGCGACCAGGCGATCCTCGCCCTGCTCGATGAGCTGGGCCTGGTCGCACCAGGAAAAGCGCCGCGGATAAGCGGCGACATCGTTGACCAGGTCAAACATGCGCGAGGCGCTGTGTTCGACAAGGGCGCTACGGCGAATGATAGGCATGCGATGGAGGACGGGAGCGCCCGGCGGGCCGAACGATCGCGAATAGGTGACAATAGGATGATGAGCAAGAACTCCGGCAAGGATAAAGCAAAGAACGCGACGGCCCAAAAGACCATCGCGCTGAACAAGCGTGCGCGCCACGAGTACCACCTCGAAGAGCGCTACGAGGTTGGCCTGGCGTTGCAGGGGTGGGAGGTCAAGGCAATCCGCGCCGGGCGGGCCAATATCGTCGACGGCTATGCCTACGTGCGAAATGGCGAGATTTTCCTGATCGGCGCGCAGATCACCCCGCTGATCATGGCCTCGACCCACGTCGTGGCCGAAGAGCGCCGTACCCGCAAGATGCTGTTGCACCGGCACGAGATCGACAAGCTGATCGGCCGGGTCGAGCGCGAGGGCTATACGCTGGTGCCGACGGCGATGTACTGGAGCAAGAACCACATCAAGCTCGAGATCGCCCTGGCCAAGGGCAAGCAGACCCACGACAAGCGCGACGCGGCGAAGGATCGCGACTGGCAGCGCGACAAGCAGCGCGCGATGCGGGCGCACAACCGCAACGCCTGAAGCCTTCCCCAGCGCGGCAGCACCGCGCCCTTGTGAACCCCCTCCCCGGCGCCTACACTGTGTTGGTCAGCGTTTCACGCTGATCCCCGGGGGTGCACTGGTTTCGACGGGGGTCGCGAAGTCGCTTGGCGCATGCCGAGGGGGCAGCTTTCCTCGTTAATCCAGCGGCAAAACTCTAGTTGCCAACGACGACAACTACGCTCTCGCCGCTTAAGGCGTAAGCCCCGAAACTGCTTGTGTCCGTGCTCGCAGCGTAGGGTCATCATCACGGAATCGCCTATGGTGGCTGCCCGTCAGCCAAAGGCTAGATAAAGCGGGCTGGTTCCGGGATGCGCTTCGCACATCGTGCTGTTCCGGGACGAGATCCAACGATGAGCTAAGCATGTAGAGCCGGGGATGGAGAGCCTTCGGACGGCGGTTCGATTCCGCCCACCTCCACCATCCAAACGCGGGAGATAGCACTAAGTGCTTGATCTTGCTAAGGTTCGGTCCGGGATTTGATGTTCAGTTTGAGCCTTCATTAGGGATCAAACGAGGTATCAATCCCGGTGCCGAAGCCTTATTTCTTGCGCCGCCCCGCTGGGCTCTATGTGCGCTTCTTCGTTCCCACCGATCTTCGGAGCCTCGTTGGCTCACGCTACTTGGTGCGGCCGGTTCGCCTAGCTCTTGGTGATGCTGCCCGTCTGGCCGTGGCACAAACGGCTGTGGCACTCTCCGAAGCATTCGATCGGATGCGGCAAGATGCGAACATGAAGGACGATTTGCTGAGCCAAGCACTGGCTGCCTTGCGAGGGAACGAAGCGCGCCCTTACACCATCAAGTTGGGTGGCATGGAGCTTTCGGCCAATGGAGCCGAAGATCATGCTCGGTTGCTCGAAACGCTGAAAAATTTGCCGCTGCCCTCTTCCACCGAGGTGATCAAGAAGACCGGGCCGTTGTTTTCTGAACGCGCTGCCATCCACATCAGCGAGATGCGCCGGGTTGGAAGAAGCGCAAAAAAAGTGCTCGATACTGAGCACACTTTGGGGCTGTTCTTGGCGCTTGTTGGTGACAGAGCGGTTGAGAACTACAAGACCGATGATGTCCGAAAGTTCCTGGATGTGCTCGAACACTACCCGAGCAACGCCACCAAAAAGGCGGTCTTTGATGGCCTTACGCCTGTTGAAATCTTAAACAAGTCGCGGCAAGGGAGCTATGAACTCCTGAGCATGCGCACCAAGGAAAAGCATCGCGACCGCATCGCATCATTTTTCAACGCCCTGGCGAATGAAGATCTCATTGGCAAAGCACCACACAAAGCGATCCCCAACCGGGCGAAATCCAGCACCGATGAGCCCAGCCGTGATCCATTTAATCGGCAAGAGCTTGAAGCGCTATTTGATCTGGATACATTCACCTCATGGGCCAGCAAATATCGATGGTTTGGCACACTCTTGGGCCTCGCAACGGGTGCTCGGGTCAATGAGGAGGCGCAGCTTTATATCAATGACATCGGCAAGGTGGGCGACTTTTGGGGTGCGCATTTCCGAGCAGCCAAGCCCGATCAGCCTTTGAAGAACCCCCATTCCTCCCGTTTTGTGCCCTTGCCCACATCTATCGTGGATGCTGGATTTCTGGTTTATGTGGATGAAGTCAAACCCGCTGGCTTTGAGCGACTTTTCCCTCATCTGCCCTATCACGCGGAAAACGGATATGGGGACGCGCTGGGAGATCAGTTTCGGGCCCATGCGATCAAGCGTGGACTGACTCAACGCCTCAAAAGCTTCCATTGCTTTCGACATACCTTGTCCAACTCATTGGTCAATGAGCATGGTGTTTCGCCCCCGAGCTCACAGCAGATCACCGGACATGAGCTGACGCTTCCAGCTAGTTTGAAGCATTATGTAGATCCACCCTCGGTTCCAGCGCGCTTTGTCGCTATTGAACAGTTTGGACCCCCTCTCCCGTTGCCTGGTTATACAGCTGGGCAATTTGATCGTTCGTTTAAGCAGGTTCGCCACATGGAACGGCGACGAGAAAATAACAAAACGACCCGTGCCCGTTCTGAAAATAAAATTGGCTGGAAAAATTAGGATAGGGATCTTACCCATGGAAGATCAATATCAAGTAGCAGAAGAAGAAGCTAGAAGCGCGCCTGAGATCTGCTCATCGATTATTGACAAGCCTGTTCCGCTGACAATTTTAGATGATCTGGATTGGGAGGCTCATCTTGCCGAGCAAGATTGGACCGATCATCGTTGGAATGCCACGCAACTGACGAATGAGAGATCCAAGGCGTTGGCTGAGGAAGGTCACGAACAAGAAGCTCTGGTTTTGAAGTTGCTCGGTGCCGTCATATCGATGCACTTCCGTGGGAATTTGCCAGACCCATTTGGACCGATGTGGCAAGACGGTAATCGCTGCTCCCCGGCACCACAGCATCTTAGCCAACTGGATGTGCAGTTTCTTCAAGCCATGGCCAAGTCCGCGAAAAATGCTTGGTTGAAAGCGCGCTTGGCTGATGTGGCCTGCGTTGCAGGGCCGCTGGTTGGTTTAAAGGGCCGGGGAATGGGAGAAATGGGGGCAGTAGCAGCCCGAGCCTACCTCGATCATGCCAAGAAATTTCTCACCGGGGATGAACCTCTCAGAGCGATGGACTCTGTGGAGTGCTTGCAGCGGGCCATGCACTTGGGCTGGAAATTTCGCAGAAAAGAAGATGCGTTCCGAGAGGAGGTTTGGGGAACGACCATTGACGCAATTGATTGCGCGATCGGAAGACAACACCTTGGCATTATTTCCGCACTCACCGAAGAAATCTTGCAAAGACAGCACTCATTGGCAGAGGCGACCGCCGAAAAGCTGGAAAAAGCAGTTGACACTTGGATCGACAATGATCACTCAGCAGTGGTCGATAATATTCCAAGCTTCTATATAAAAGCCGCCCGACTCTGGCATGCCGCCAAGAACACTGCTCGATCTGAGGCGTGTTACCACAAGGCTGCCGATGCGTTGATCCTCAAAGCTCGTGGTGATCGTCAGGCTATCGTGCGAGCCGATTGGATGGCAGAAGGCATCGCCTTGCTTCGAAGGCATCGAGGTGACCGAAACAAAATTAAAGAGCTGCAATCAGAGTTAGCTGAGATCCGAAGGACCATTTCGGACGAGATGCACTCTGTCAGCCATCCCATCGATACCAAAGACCTCATTGATTTCATCGAGCAGCAAGTCACAAGCACCGATCTACCTACGGCACTAATCCAAATAGCGTTTGCGTTCTCGACCTTCACTTCGGCTGAGCAAATAAAAGCAGAAGTCATCGAGACTTCTAAGAAATATGTTTTCCAACATCTCTTTGCGAGAGTGGTCTATAACGATGAAGGCGTGCCAGTTGAACGAGGAGATGCGTTCGATGCCAACGATCCGGCCAATCTAGAACAGCACATGATCGAAAACATCTGTCGTTTTCATCATCCGCTGCTCGCCAATGTTGCTGTCATGCATGCCACCAGCCTGGTTCGCAATCGTTGCGAACCCACACTCAATGATTTGCTGGCCCTTACTCATGCATCCCCTGTGGTGTCTGAGGGGCATGAGTGGTCCTTGGCAAGAGGCCTGCTCGCTGGACTGGAACACGATTGGGAAGAGGCCGCCATCTTTCTTATCCCACAAGCTGAGCCCTTTGTGCGTGCTGCGTTTAAGCGACACAACATCAATACGCTCGCCATCAAAGATGGTGTAGAGGAAGAGAAATCTTTAAGTGAGCTGTTAGGCCATGAGGATATTTCCCAGGTGTTCCACGAAGACATCGTAATCGAGCTAAAAGCTATTCTCACGCACCGATCAGGTCACAACCTGAGAAATCTCTATGGCCATGGATTGATCAAAGATGAGCACCTGGCCTCGACGGCAGCGATCGTGCTTTGGTGGACATTGCTGCGCCTCATCATGTGGCCATATAGGCATCAACTTGGCTTCCTACCACGCTCTGAGAATTGACCAAAAGGAAAGAGTATTTATGGCCAAGCCTACGCAAAATGATGAACACGAAAAATAGCGACCCTTTGGGAGAAAACGATTGTAACAGCCTTTCGGGATTTGCAATGGGGGGTATAAAGGCGAAGAATGTGCAAGGCCTGCAACGAACATTGGACTGGCAGGAAATAGCGAGAGAGCGCTTGGTGACGGAATCGTTTCGACATGCGGGGCTCTTCGTTATCCCGGGAACTTCGGGAATTTTTCGTCTGGATGCTTGGCCTTCCATTCCTTGTAAGCCGCTGACCCTTCCCAAGCCGCAAACGAACGAGGGGTGCGGCCCCTGCCCGTCCATGTCTCTTGGGTGTGGGGCAGCCAATACTTCGGGGCGACTTCATTCTTGGTGCCGGTTGCCTTCTTCGGCCGACCTGGGCCAGGGGTAGAACTACCCACCTGGGCCGCAATGTCGGCCTATTGCTTGGCAGTGAAGTGCTGGCCAAAGCGGCTCAGCAGATCAGATACTTGCAAGAATGCGCTCGAAGCTTCTTCTTCAAGGAGAGTGGCTTCTTGTTGTTCGAGCTTTTTCAACTCTTCTGCAAGCTTGGCCTTTGCAGAAGCAATAGAGTCGAGGGTGAGTTTGGACATCAGATCTTGTCTCGCCTAGTGAGTTGATCACTCAAAGAGACGTTTTAGAAAAATCTCAACGAGCCTAATAGCTCAATTATCTTCTTCCTCTTCTCCGTCCTCCAAGGTCAGAAGCGTCAGGGTTCTCCCAAATGAGCCCAAGCCAATGACCTCTTCTGTGAGGTAAATCCCGCTCTTGGCACCAGAGAACCAATCGCTCGCCTCCGCACTATCACCGTCTTCCAATGCCCTTCTTACGGCTTCCGGATCACCGGCTAGTCTACGAGTCGCGCTATCTGGTGGGACCTTGGTGTTACGACCCAAAGGTCTTGCCCATCCCACATGCGCTTGAAGTGGATAAATCGCGCAGAATTCAACTCTGCCATCTAGGCATTGCAAGACCCCAGTAGGCAAATGACCGATTTCTGCATAACGCAGTGCTGCTGCGGTTAATGATGTATTACAAATGTCTGCTAACGATAAAACAGCAGCCATGCCGTCGCCAATTTTATTAATAATCGGCTTGCACAAGGACTTTGGCATCATTAGACATGAGGCAAAATAATCCGCTTCTCGCTCAATGGGATCGGAAGATCCAAATCCACCGCGAGAAGCATGTTCAACACTTTGCTTAAAAATATGCTCCGGATGCCCATCCAGGCAGAAATGCCCCAATTCATGAGCCACGCTGAAATTTTGGAAACCAGGGCTTTCAATGTGAGTGGCATAAATAATGGCAAAGTCGTTGCCTTGCCTCAGAAGCCATCCAGATGCGCCAGAAGAATTGGCTGGTTTCGCGTGGACTTGAATATCCAAGTGCTTGGCAATCTCCACTGGATTGATGGGGAGCGATAGCGCTCTCGCATCATTAAGCATGTCCTGCGCTTTGGCTTCGATCTGTTGCCTTCGATAGCTATCCATCTTTCTTCCTTGTATCGGCCAATGACTTGGCGACAGCTTCAAGCATCTTGATGTCGTCTTCCGTTGCTTGTCCCAAATGGCGAGCAATCCTTGTTGCTGCTGCCATATCGTCTGGACTATCGACGATCCCCATCAGGTAGTCGGTGCTTACACCCAAAATTTTGGTCAGACGACGCAAATTATCGAATGATGGCTTCCTGGATCCACTCTCAAAGTGAGAAATGGTCGTCGAAGGAAGGCCAGCTTCTTTGCCCAACTCTGCCTGAGTCAGTCCACGCCGGTCCCTGGCCTCTTTCAAACGAACGGGGAAGAGGTCAGACATCTGGGAGATCCTGTTGCGGAGGGGTGGCAAATCATACTTGACGAAGTCGACAAGTGGGGAGTATTGTCGACTTCGACAAGTCCTTGTAGTCGGAATTCTCTGACGGGTCTTGTGACGGAGGAAGAGCAATGTCTGTCTATGTCGTGACTTGGAACCTCAACAAAGAGCGCAGCAACTACGACGCTGCGCGCCGCCAGTTCATCCAGCATTTGGAGCGCTACCCCACCACGCAAGACAGCGGGTTGGAAAGCGTGCGCTGGGTGCAGGCCACCGGAACTGCTCAGCAGCTGAGCGATGACCTCCGTCAGAAGCTTGACAATAATGATCGCCTCTTCGTAAGCAAGCTCAGTGCCGATCAATACTCTGGATGGCTCGCCAAAGATGTTTGGGACTGGATCCGCGCCCGCTTGTGAGGATGGTTGGGTATCATTCGGGGTATCAATCCTGGAAGACTGGCTGAACCCCAAATTCTTCAGGTTCAACAGCTTGGGTGGGGGTGTTTGCAGGCTCCCCCCACCTCCACCATATGAAGGTCCGAGAAAGACCATGAAAGGCCGGAAACACCTTGATCTGAAGGGTTTCCGGCCTTTTTCATGTGCGGCGCAGTGCAGCCGTGAACGTCGCGGTCCGCGAGACCTTGGGGGTACAAGGTGGGGTATCTCGACCCTTCCCTGATTCCGATACCCCCCAGATGCCCCTTTCCGACCTGGCTTAGATGTGCCGTCGACGCACGCTGACCGCTATGACCAAAATCATCGAGCTAGCCGCCAATGCCAAGGCGAACGCCACGGCGATGACGCCTAGCGGCAGGCGCTGGCGTTCGCATCCACCGGCAATGCAAAGGCTACTCACAATGGCCACTAGCGCCACCGGGATACTCAACAGACCCAAGACGCCCGACGCCACTGCGGCACGATGCAATCCACTTCCTCGGGGGCTACCCAGCAGGATTGCCAGTACATGCGCAGACGTGAGAGCGATCAGACCGAATAGAAGCCACTGCATTGCGCATTCGCCTCCTGCGAGCGTTTCCGTGACCATCGTATTGGACAGGCTAACTCGCACGTTGGGTGCAAGCCCGTCAGCATGTTATCGCCTCGCCCGCTCAGCGGCCCGCAGCAGACAGCCAACCGCGCTCGCTGGCCAGATCCAGGGTCAAATCCCAGTCCTTCAGCAGTTGCATGCCTACATCGCCATCCAGGGTCATGTTCGGAAACACCCGCGCCTGACCCTTGAACTGCACGCCAGGCGCGATATCGAACGCAACATCTTGTTTTTCGCGCGTGTCCGGATTGAGCTTGAACAACGGCGCCAGCGCCTGGGACACGAAGATCGTCGGCCCCTTGTTGGCGTTGTCCAGCTCCATCCACGCCATGCCCTTTGCTGTCGGTACCCCGAGGTTGACGTCCAGTGCCGTGCCCTCGGCGCCCCGAACGATTCTGATCGGAACCGGAATTGCCTTGGCGGTGCGTGCGGCCAGGCTCGTCGGCGTCTCGATCACCACCTCACGCGCCATCAGCCGTAGCGTGATGACCTGCCCGTCGAAAGCATCCAGCCCCAGCGCACCGTCCAGCGGCGGCGCGTCCTTGCCGTTGACCTCGGTAATGTCGTAGACCAGCGAGGAACGCGTCCGCAGCGCACCGATCGCCGTTTTTATCTCGAAGGTGTCGCATCGCGGCGCGTCGAGGCGCTCGCCCCCCATGCGAAAGACAGAAAGATGCGCCCAGGGCTGGCAACCTGCAGCCCGTGCCATCGCCGGCGAAATCATCGTGACGCCTTCGCCCGTATCAAACAGGAAGTGTCCCTTCAATCCGCCCACCTCGACCGGCACGCTGTATTGCTTGTCGCCATAAGGATCGAGCTTCAAGACCGCCTGGGCCGAGGCCTGGCCAACTGCGGCAAGGGCGCCCAGCCCCACCACGAGCGAAATCAGCACGACACGCATGTGCATATCTCCAGGAGCTGCCGCTGCGTCGGCAGCGCGCAGGCACTAAAGGTTGAACTGCGAACCGGGAGGCATCTTACGATTGCTTGGGGGCGCGCGGCAGGGCGGCTTGATCGGTGGCACATGCCGCCGAATAAGCGTAGGGTGGGGTCAACCGTACGCAACTGCGATCTCCCGCGCCGCAGACACTGGCGGCGTGCCGCGAGAGATCTAACCCGATGCGCTTGGCTTCTGGCGGAACTCGTCCGCCAGGGTTTCGCATGCCTCTTCGAACAGGAGTAGCACCATGCAACCTCGCGGTACATCGCACTTCACTTCGCATCGCGCCCAGAACTCGGGCATTTCGGAAGAGAAACTGGCCGCCGACATCGCCACCTTCGAGCAGGCGGGCGGCAAGATCGAGAAGCTCGGCAATACGCCTGCGCTCAAGCGCATTTTCGCGCCGGTCGTCGACGCGCCCGAGTCGGGCGAGGCCGCTGCCAGCGCCAGCAGCGGCGCGTAACAACGCGCCCTGTCTTCGCCGTGCATCCTGCACGGCGACCTTCCCTGATCGCGATACGGGCACCCGCGTCGCCGCGTAATGGCGGCGTGTAGCGGGCGTTTCATTTGCCGCGCGCGTGCCCCTGGATCGACGCCGAGTCGGTCGCTTCCCTCGCCTCGATCTGCGCGTTGATCTCGGAAATGGCGGCCGCCTCCGCCTCCTCGGCCACATTGAATATCGCGTAGCGAAAGCCGGGACCAGCCACGTGGTAATCACACAGCGGCGTATCCGAAAAGCGATACCGGTGGATCGCATAGCGCCCGCGCAACTGCACCAGCTCGTTGGTCACGCGCACGCGGTTGCCCTCGCCGTCGCGACGTGCCATCACGATGGACGTCCGCCACCAACGCCGCCGGTTCTGCCAATGGATGCGGCGGCGGATTCCGCGGAGTCTTGAGTTAGCTGCATGAAATCACCTGCCGTGAGGGGTGGAAGACAGGTCGGCGAGGTACGCCAGCGCCCGGACGAGACAGTCGATCCAGGCTTGCGATCCACGTAGCCACGTTACGCCTTCGCTTGCCCTGCGCAGGTGAAGCGGGCTTCACGCGCGTTTGAGCATCGGTCACACTGCAGATGCCGCGGGGGGCGGCGCCGACGCATGAAGCCATGATGCCGCGCCTCCGCATCGCGCCCATCCCTGCTCATGGAGAGACCATGCGTCACCGTTTGCTGCTGCTCGCCCTGTTCTCGTCCCTTTCCGCTTGCACTGCCGTGTCGCCCGAGCCGGGGCAGCAGGCGGTACTGGTCGACAAGCCGCTGTTGTTCGGCACCGGTGGCGTGCGGCTGGAAGACGTACGCAATCCCGGCCGCACCTATACCTGGTGGACCACCGACAAGATCTACGTCGACGTCACACCGCAGACCGTGCAGGTCGGCTTCGACGATTTCTCTTCCAGCGACAACATCCTGCTCGACTTCTCCACCCAGATCCAATACCGCATCACCGCGCCGGCACTGCTGTTGTCGCGCTTCGGCCAGCAGTGGTTCCAGAACAACGTCGCCAGCCAGTACGCATCGATCGTGCGCGACCAGGTCAAGCGCTATGACATGACCCGGATGATGAGCGACCCGGAAACGGCCAAGCTGATCGACGATGCGGTGACGGCCAGCGTGCGTGCCCTGGTCAAGGAACAGGGGCTGCCGATCGAGATCCAGAACATCACCCTGGGCCGCGCCCGCCCGAACGCCAATGTGCTGGAGCAGATGAACCTCACTGCCGCCCAGCAGCAGCGCGTCAAGACCCTGGCCGAGGCCACCAACGCCGAGCGCCAGCGTGAGCAGGAACAGGTGGCCAAGGCCGATGCCGACAACGCCTATCGCAATCGCATGGGCTTGTCGCCGGAACAGTACCTGGCCAGCCAGATCGCCGAACTCAATGCCAACGCCTGCAAGGAAGCCAAGGCGTGCTACCAGGTGCCTTCGGGCACCAATGTCATCGCGCGTTGAGTCACTGCAGTGGCGCGCATCAGTGCGCGCCGCTCAGCTGCGAAAGCCGATCTTGCGATGGGTGCCATCGCAGTAAGGCTTGTTTGCCGAACCACCACAGCGGCACAACCGCGTGGTGGTCACGCGATTGATGGTGCGCCCGGTACCACAGCAAATCTCCAGGTTGCCGGTGACCGAGAGCGGGCCGTTGATCTCGGCATCGATCTGCAGCACACCGCCGCGCTGCGCGAGCGGCTCGGAGGCCAGCGTCGGCGGCTCGCCCGTCGCCTGGAACTGGATCTCGTTGTGGCTGCCGTCGCAGTAAGGCTTGTGCTTGGAGGCGCCGCAGCGGCACAGCACCGCACGCATGCCGATCGCCTCACCATCCAGCACCATTTCCGCACGCAGGCCCAGTGGCCCGTTCTCACGCAACTGCACCAGATTGACCGGCGGCGCGGCTTCTTCGGCGCCACCATCGTGACGGCGATAACCAATCGCGCCCGACGGGCACATGTGGGCCACCGTGACCAGTTCTTCCACGCTGCAGGCGCCCGGATCGATCCACGGCCCCTCCACGTTCGCCTTGAACACGCCGGGCAGGCCCAGCACGCAGTGGCGTGCGTGGATGCAGCGTTGGCCGTTGTAGATCATGTCCACCTTCGGCCCGGGGATGCGCTGCACACCGTTGCCCAGTTCGATGGGAATCGGGATCGCGCCGGGTGCGCTCGGTGCGCTCGGTGCGCTGGGTGCGGATGGCTCGGATGGCGCCGTCGTCGACACGGACGCGGCCACCGCAATCGGCGGCGTGACAGCGGGCGATGCGGACGGGACCACCCCCGAAGTCGTGCCCTGCGCCGCCGCACTGTCACGTGCGCGGGACAGCCGCGTGATCGTGTGCCCCACGCCCGCGCAGGTGGCCTGCAACAGCGGTTCGATATCGGCGTGCTGCGGCACCAGTTCGCCACAGCGCATGCGCATTTCTTCCAGCCGTTCGATCAGCAGGTCCAGGCTGGCCACGCCCGGCAGCAGGGCTGCGGCATCGCGCAACGTGGCGAAGCTGATGCCCGCCGTCGCCTCCGGCAGCGCCGGGCTCGCCGCCAGTGTTCCCAGGCAGGTCGCGACCGGCGTCAGCACGTGCATCAGGTCGATACTGGCCTGGACCAGTACGCGCTGCGTGCCGGCATCCACCCCGCCGTAGGCCAGCGACAGGCAGCGCAGGCTGTGGTTGTACAGCGCGTTGCCGAGGTCCATCAGGCTGGCCGCCGGCTCCAGCGTCACCCACAACTTGCCCTCTGGCGTGGGCGGGCGGCGCATCACCGGGTTGTGCGCACTCATGCGCGCTGGACGGAATCCCGGCCGCGCTGCGCTCAGCGCCTGGTACTCGCGCTGGATCGCCAGGAAGCGCTGATAGTGCGAGGCTTCCTGTGCGGCCGCAGCGCTCTCGCCTTGTTCGACGATCGCGGTGATGGCGATCTGTGCAGTCTTCAGGCATTGCACGACGCGCAAACCCGGCAGGCGCGCCACTTCGGCGCTGAGCTGGTGCGCCGGATCGCCGATAAACACCTGCTTGGCACCCAATGCCTCCACCAGGCACGCCAGGCCCAGGCTGATCGATTGATACAGCTCGCCAACCGTGGCGTAGTCCGTGGCCACGCTCATCAACCGGTCCATGCGGCTGTCTCGCTGGTAATCGCGCGCCGGCTCGAAGCCGGCGCCGTCGGTCAGCGTGCTGTCCTCCGGCCGCTCCAGGTAGATGAAGTGTTCAAGGGTCTGCGGATTGAACGGCGTCAGCTTCACCACCACGCCGGCCGGGTGGTAGCCCGGCGCCACCGGGAAGTTCTGGTGCGCCAGATGCGCCGGCGCGCCCACCGCGGACAGGATGTTGCACACCGTGGCGAGGTGGCCCATCTCCTCGATCGCCACGCCCAGGATCTCCTGCCGCCAGCGCTGCACGGCGGCCAGTTCATGCTCGCTGAGGTCCTCGTCCAGCCGCTCTTTCAGGCTGAAGGCGGCATACAGGTAGCAGCACATCAGGTGATGTTCGATTTCGGCAGCTTCGGCCAACAGGCCCCACAGCTGCTCGCGCGAAGTGGGCACGGCGATGTCACGGCTCATGGCATGGGATTGGGCTAGGGCCAGGACGACAGTGTGCCTGTCCGGAAGGCTCTCGCCCATCCATGCGGCCGGCGGCGGTGGCCTGCGCATGCACGCCCGCGTCACCGCCGATCTGTTGCCCTGTTGGGGGTGTTCCGTAATGCGCTTCGGCGCGGGAGGCAGTCATGTCAGGTGGATCCTTGATGCCGGTGTTCTTTGGCGCCGTCGTGATCCTGGTGGCGACCGTGGTGTTCCTGGTGACGCGCGCGTTTACCAAGCGCAACAAGCCGGGTGCCGATGTGCCGCGCGAGGAAGTGCCGCGCGAGTAAGCCGCGGCGGGCCACGGCCTGCCGCCCGATTGCCGGAGACCCCCTCCATGCCTAACCGCGCCCAGCTCGACGCCGACCTGCACGCGCTGGAGCAGACATTGCCGGTCCAGGGCACTGTCGATGCGGCCCAGTTTGACCTGGCCGCCTTCCAGGCCCGCATCGCCGAACTGATCCGCGTCGCCGAACCTGTCGACCACGCCTATCTATGCGAACGGGCCGCGGCCATGTTGGCCAGCGCGGGCCTGGGCCCGCTGGCAGCGCCGCCGCGCAGCGGCACGTCGTGACCTCTCTCAACCGCCCATGACCATGAACGCGCTGCAGCAAGCGCAGCCCAGCAGGCATGGCTACAATCGCCCCCGAAGTTCCAGCCTGGCTGGGGTCTTCGCCAAGGCGCCGGTCGGGGACGGACAGGCGCCGCCATTTCCATGCTTCATCGGCATGTGCTGACCTGGATGGGTCGCGGGTGGCCTGACGCTGCCCGTGTCCGCCTGCGCATGCCTGGGCGTGGCCGTCCGCCGGCAACGGCAGCTTCAAACTTGCTTCCCGCGGCCGATGTCACAGGAAGCCCCGTGGATCAGACCTCGAAGTGATTGTTCAACTTCGGCGTGATTTCCGCGCCGGTACCCATCGGGTGCTGGCCCCGATGACCGCCACCTTCCTGCTGCTGTATGCCGCCGCCCTGGCCTGGGCAGGCCAGTGGCTGGGTGTCGGGCTGAGCCTGGCCCTGGGCCTGCTCGCGGTGTGGCGCTGCTGGCGCATGCGCCGGGCGCTGCATGCCGGGCCGCACGCGTTGTGGATCGCGGCGATCAATGTCGGCGGCTGCTTGCTGGGTTGCAGCTTCAGCGGCCCGGCCGCCCTGCCCTGGCTGTTCCCGGCCATCATGGGCAATTACTTCCTGTGCGAGCCGCGCCGCGCCGTGCTCATGAGCGTGCCGCTGGTGCTGGCCCCGATGGCGATCCCGGGCCTGCTGACCAGCGTGGGCCAGGGCGTGTCGGTCATCGCCGTGAGCCTGATCACACTGGTGCTGGGCCTGGCCTTCTCGCTGCGCCTCCAGGATGACCGGGTGCACCTGGAGGAACTGGCCTCACTCGATGCACTCACCGGCCTGCCCAACCGGCGCATGCTCGAGCGCACCTTGACCCGGCAGATCGACGAGCGCCGTGAGCATGATCGCCTCAATGGACTGATCATCCTGGACCTGGATCACTTCAAGGACATCAACGATATGTTCGGCCATGCGGCCGGGGATGCGGCGCTGGCCGATCTGGCCACGATCCTGCGCTTCGAGGTGCGCGGGTCCGATGAGGTGTTCCGGTTTGGCGGCGAGGAGTTCGTGGTGCTGCTGCGGGTGGAGTCGCTGGCGGAGCTGGAACTGGCGACCGAGCGTATCCGCAAGGCCATCCGCGGGGCGCTGCGGGGGCCCGGGGGCAAGATCACCGTGTCGCTGGGCGCGGCCCGCCATGCCGGTGAGACGCACTGGCAGGATTGGTTCTCGCGTGCGGATGCGGCGTTGTATCTGGCCAAGAATAATGGCCGCGATAGTTATCGGATTGCTGACAATCTTTGAGGCGCCCTCATCCGCCGTTCGGCTGCCCTCATCCGCCCTTCGGGCACCTTCTCCCACCAGTGGGAGAAGGGAGCTGCTGATTCTTTCTGCTGGTAGATCGAATCTCTTGCCGCTTATTGCGCGATTCCCCTTTCGAAGGTTGCGCTGGCATCTGATACGAAAAAAACCCCGATGCTTGCGCATCGGGGTTTTTCATTGCTTCGGGGCACCGCGACCTTACCGCGCCGCTACCGCCCCATCCGCTTCCGCAGCTGGGGTGCGCCAGCCACCCAAGGCCTTGTACACCGCCACCACGCCCACGTTGACCTGCGCCTGTGCGTCGGCCAAGGCGTCGTCAGCCTGCAGCTGCGTGCGCTGTGCATCCAGCAAGGTCAGGAAGTCTTCCGACCCCTCGCGATAGCGGATCTGCGCCAACGCCTCAGCCCTGCGCGCAGCGTCGGCCTGTTCGGCCACGATCGCCAATCGGGATTGCTGCCGTGCGTAGGCCGTCAGCGCGTTCTCGGTGTCTTCCAGCGCCAGCAACACACTCTGCTCGTACTGCGCGAGTGCGCCGTCGGCCTGTGCCTGGCTCGCCCGCAGGCGGGCTTTCACCGTGCCGAAGTCGAACGCCGCCCAGCTGATCGATGGCGTCACCGACCACGCCTTGCTCGCGCTGTTGGTCAGTGAGCCGGCATCACCTGAGAGAAAGCCGACAAAACCGCTCAGGCTGATCCGCGGGAACAGGTCCGCCGTCGCCACGCCCACCCGCGCCGTGGAAGCGGCCAGCCTGCGTTCGGCCTCGCGCACGTCCGGCCGCTGCCGCAGCAGCCAGGCGGTGTCGCCCAGCGGCAACGGCCGTGCATAGGCCGGCGTCTCGCGCGGCACCAGCATCGCGTCCAGCGCGTCCGGCTGCCGGCCCACCAGCACCGCCAGACGATGCCGGTACTGCGCCTGCGCCACTTCCAGCAGCGGGATGTCCGCTTCAATCGCCTTCAGCCGTGCGCGGCTGCTCTGCACATCCAGTTCGCTGCCGGCGCCCAGCTCCCAACGCGTCTGCGTCAGCTGCTGGGTGTCGCGCAGGTTCACCAGGGTGTGCTGGGCCACATCGATGCGCTTCTGCACGCCGCGCAGTTCGAAGTAGTTGCGCGCCACTTCCGCCGCGACCGTCACCTGCGCATCCGCCAGGCCGGCCTGTTCTGCGTCCAGGTCGGCACGCGCCGCTTCGGCGGCGCGGCGCTGGCGGCCGAACAGGTCCAGCTCCCATCCGGCGTCGAAGCCCAGCGTGTAGCTCTCGCTGAGGGCGCGCTGGCTGTCGGGCGTGGTCAGGTCCGGCTGCATGCGACGGTCGTACTGGCCATCGGCGGTCACGTGCGGCGCCTGGTCCAGGCGCCGCTCGACGAACACCGCACGGGCTTCCTTGACCCGTGCCATGGCGATGCGCAGGTCGTGGTTGGCTACCAGCGCGTCACGCACCAAGCCTTCCAGCACCGGGTCGTCGAACTGGGCCCACCACTGCCCGATCGGCGATTCAGCGCTGAAAGCGGGGTCCTGCGCGCCTTGCAGCACCACGCTGGGCGCAGGACTGGCCTTGTAGTCCGGGCCGACCGCACAGCCGGCCAGGACCGCCGCGGCAATCGCCGCGGTCAGTGCCTGTTTGATCACCATGGCAGTTCCTGTCCGAGGTGGCTGAAGCTGCCGGTCGGGCCGTCGGCGCCGATCAGCGCCATCTCCACGCTGCTCTTGGCACCTTCCGGAATCTCGATCGCGCCTTCGCCCGAGTTCATGTCGGTCTTCACGTAGCCGGGGTGGATGGTGTTGACCTTGATCGGCGTGTCGCGCAGTTCGTAGGCCAGCTGCACGGTCCAGGCGTTCACCGCGCTCTTGGAGACGTTGTAGGCCGGCACCTTGAAGTCGTAGATCGGCGAGGCCGGGTCGTTATGCAAGGCCACCGAGCCGAGGATGCTCGACACGTTGACGATGCGCGCGGCCGGCGCGGCCTTCAGCAGCGGCAGGAAGGCCTGGGTCACTTCCACCAGCGCGAACAGGTTGGTGTCGAAGGTGGTGCGCCAAGTCTGCAAGGTCTGCTCGGACGGGGCGCGACCGAACTCATCCACCAGGATGCCGGCGTTGTTGACCAGGATGTCCAGCCGGCCGTAGCGCTCGCGCACTTCGGCCACGGCGCTGGCAATGCTCTTGGCGTCGGTCACGTCCAGGGCGATGGCCTCCACCGGCAGGCCGGTGGCCTGCAGCTTCAGCGCCGCTTCCACCGCGCGATCGCGGTTGCGGCCGGCCAGCAGCGTGTGCACGCCGGCTTCGGCCAGCTGGCGCACGGTTTCCAGGCCGATGCCGCGAGTGGCGCCGGTCACCAGGGCGATCTTCTGTGAATTGCTCATGGAATGCTCCTCAAGGGGGGAAGGTAGGAATCAAACGTGCTGGGCATGCGCTTCAGGCGCATGCGAGACCAGCGGGCGCCCGGCCAGCTTGCGCAGGGCGACGTAGAACACCGGGGTCAGGAACAGGCCGAACAGGGTCACGCCGAGCATACCGGCGAACACCGTGATGCCCGTGGCCGACCGGACTTCGGCACCCGCGCCATGCGAGAACACCAGCGGCACGGTGCCGGCGATGAAGGCGATCGAGGTCATCACGATCGGACGCAGTCGCAGGCGGCAGGCTTCCAGCGCCGCTTCGACGATGCCCTTGCCCTGCAGCTCCAGCTCGCGGGCGAATTCGACGATCAGGATCGCGTTCTTGCACGCCAGGCCCATCAACACCACCAGGCCCACCTGCACGAACACGTTGTTGTCGCCACCGCTGAGCCACACGCCGAACAGGGCCGACAGCAGCGTCATCGGCACGATCAGGATCACCGCCAGCGGCAGGGTCCAGCTTTCATACAGCGCGGCCAGCACCAGGAAGGCCAACAGCACCGCCAGCGGGAACACCACCAGCGCGGCCTTGCCCTGGGTCGACTGCTGATAGCTCAGGTCGGTCCATTCGATACTCATGCCGTTCGGCAGCACCTTCTGGGCCAGCGCTTCGACGTTGTGCATCGCTTCGGTGGACGAGAGCATGCGCGCGTCGGCTTCGCCGGCCAGGTCGGCCGCCGGGTAACCGTTGTAGCGCAGCACCGGGTCCGGGCCGTAGGTCTGCTTGATCGTCACCATCGAACCGATCGGCACCATCTCGCCACGGTCGTTGCGCGTGCGCAGCCGCGAGATGTCCTCGACGCTGTCACGGAACGGCGCGTCGGCCTGGGCAATCACCTGCCAGGTACGGCCGAACTCGTTGAAGTCGTTGACGTAGGCCGAGCCGAGGTAGGTCTGCAAGGTGTCGAACAACTGGGTCAGCGGCACGCCCTGCGCCTTGGCCTTGGCCCGGTCGACCTCGGCATCGAGCTGCGGCACGTTGGCCTGGTAGGTGCCGATCGGATAGGCCATGCCCGGGGTCTGGGCAATCGCCCCCTGCATCGCGTTCACCGCGTTCTGCAGCGCGCCGTAGCCCAGGTTGCCGCGGTCTTCGATGAACAACTGGTAGCCATTGCCGTTCCCCAAACCCAGGATCGGCGGCGGCATGAACGAGAAGGTCAAGCCCTCGCCCAGCCCGGAGATCTTCTGGTTGATCTCGGCATTGATCTCCAGCGCCGAACGGTGCCGCTCGGAGAACGGCTTCAGCGGCAGGAACACCACGCCGGTATTGGGCGTGTTGGTGAACTGCAGCGCATTCAAGCCCGGGAACGCGATCGCATGCGCCACGCCATCGGTATGCATGGCGATATCGGTGACCTTGCGCAGCAACGCATCGGTGCGCTCGATCGAGGCGCCTTCCGGCAGCTTCACGCCGGCGATCAGGTACATCTTGTCCTGGGTCGGGATGAAGCCGCCCGGCACCGCCTTGAACATCAGGCCGGTCACCAGCAGCAGGCCGATGTACACCGCGAACACCAGGCCACGACGGCCGAGAATGCGCGACACCGCGCCCTGATACCCCTCCGAGCTGCGCTTGAAGAAGCGGTTGAACGGACGGAACAGCCAGCCGCCGAACAGGCGATCGATCAGGCGCGAGGGTGCATCCTTCGGCGCGTCATGCGCACGCAGCAGGCGCGCGGCCAGGGCCGGCGAGAGGGTCAGCGAGTTGATCGCCGAGATCACCGTCGAGATGGCGATGGTCACCGCGAACTGCTTGTAGAACTGGCCGGTCACGCCGGACAGGAACGCCATCGGCACGAACACCGCGCACAGCACCAGCGCGATGGCGATGATCGGCCCGGAGACTTCCCGCATCGCCTGGTGCGCCGCGGCCAGTGGGGTGAGGCCTTCCTCGATGTTGCGCTCGACGTTCTCCACCACCACGATCGCGTCGTCGACCACGATGCCGATCGCCAGCACCAGGCCGAACAGGGTCAGGGTGTTGATCGAGAAGCCGAGCACGTACAGCGCGGCGAAGGTGCCCACCACCGACACCGGCACGGCGATCAGCGGAATGATCGAGGCGCGCCAGGTCTGCAGGAACAGGATCACCACCAGCACCACCAGCAGGATCGCTTCGAGCAGGGTGTGCACCACCGCGCTGATCGAATCGCGCACGAAGATGGTGGTGTCGTACACCGCTTCGTACTTCACGTCATCGGGGAAGCGCTGGGTCAGCTCGTCCATCTGCGCGATCACCTTGTCGCGGATGTCCAGCGCGTTGGCGCCCGGCGCCTGGAAGATGCCGATGCCGACCGCGTTCTTGCCATCCAGCTGCGAGCGCAGGGTGTAGTCGCCGGCGCCCAGCTCCAGGCGCGCGACGTCGGACAGGCGCACGACCTGCCCATCCGCACCGGTCTTGAGGATGATGTCGCCGAATTCCTTCTCGGTGCGCAGGCGGCCCTGGGCGTTGATCAGGGTCAGGAACTTGCTGTCCGGCATCGGCTCGGCGCCGAGCTGGCCCGCCGACACCTGCACGTTCTGCTCGCGCATCGCCGCGACCACGTCGCCGGCGGTCAGCCCGCGCGCGGCCACGCGCTCGGGATCGAGCCAGGCGCGCATCGCGTAGTCACCGCCGCCGAACACCTGCGCATCGCCCACGCCCTGGATGCGCGCCAGCGAATCCTTGACGTGCAGGCGTGCGTAGTTGCGCAGGTACAGCGTGTCGTACTTGCCCTTGGGCGAGGTCAGGTGCACCACCATCAGGAACGTCGGCGACTGCTTCTGCGTCGTCACGCCCTGCCGGCGCACGTCCTCGGGCAGGCGCGCCTGGGCCTGGGCGACGCGGTTCTGCACCTTGACCGCCGCGTCGTCCGGATTGGTGCCCGGGCGGAAGGTGATGGTCATCTGCAGCACGCCGTCGGAGCCGGCGACCGACTTGATGTACATCATGTTCTCGACGCCGTTGATCGCCTCTTCAAGCGGCGTGGCCACGGTCTCGGCGATGACCTTGGGGTTGGCGCCCGGGTACACCGTGCGCACCACCACCGAAGGCGGCACCACATCGGGGTACTCGCCGATCGGCAGCATGGGAATGGCGATCAGGCCGGCGGCGAAGATGATGATCGACAGCACCGCGGCGAAGATCGGCCGGTCGATGAAGAATCTGGAAAAGTCCATGGGGATGTCCTTGCTGTTGCGGACTTGGGTGGTGCAGCCGTTGCCCGGATCGGGGGGAGGAGCGATCCGGGCAACGGCCACCCCGCACCGACCTCATCGAGAGGCCGACGGGGCTGCGCACGACGGGGGCGAAACGGCTTACTGCATCGCGGTCTTGCGCGCGGGCGGTGGCGCTTGCATCGACACGGCCTTGGCATCGACCGGCATGCCCGGCATGAACACCTTCTGCACGCCGTCGATGATCACGCGGTCGCCCGCGACCAGGCCGTCGTTGACGATGCGCAGGCCCTCGGCGGTCCGGCCGAGCTGCACGTCGCGACGCTGCGCCTTGCCGTCCTTGTCGACGACGAAGACGTACTTGCGGTCCTGGTCGGTGAGGATCGCCTTGTCGTCGACCAGCACCGCCTTGAACTCGCCGCTGCCCAGCAGCTGCACGCGTGCATACAGGCCGGGCGTGAACTGGCGCTGCGCGTTGTCCAGTACCGCGCGCACGCGGATGGTGCCGGTGGTGCTGGCGACCTGGTTGTCGAGGAAGTCCACGCGCCCGCTGTGCGGGTAGCCGTCTTCGCCGACCAGGCCGATCCGCACCGGCAGGCTGCCGTCGCGTTCGCTGGGGCGTTCACCGCTGCGGGCCATGTGGCCATAGCGCAGGAAGGTGGCTTCGTCGGCATCGAAGTAGACGAAGACCTTGTCCTGCGAGACCACCGTGGTCAGCACGCTGGCGGCATCGCCGGCGCTGACCAGGTTGCCGGCCGTGACCAGCGCACGCCCGGCGCGACCATCGATCGGCGCGCGCACGCGGGTCCAGTCGAGGTTGAGGCGTGCGGTTTCAACCGCTGCCTGGGCGGCGAGCACGTCCGCATCGGCCTGGTCGGCAGCGGCCTTGCGCTGTTCCCAGGTCTCGGTGGAGATGGCCTGCTGATCGGCGAGCTTGCGCGCACGCGAAGCTTCGCTGCGGCCCAGTTCGGACTGGCTGCGGGCACGGGCCAGCGCGGCCTGGGCGCGGGCCAGTTCGGCCTTGTAGCTGCGGTCGTCAATGGTGAAGAGCACATCGCCCTTCTTCACTTCCTGGCCTTCGGCGTAGTTGACCTTGTCGATGTAGCCGGACACGCGCGGACGCAGGTCGACGCTTTCCACCGGCTCGATGCGGCCGGTGAATTCGTCCCACTGGGCAACCTGCTTGATCAGGACCGGTGCAGCGCCGACGGCCGGCGGCGGCGGCGCGCCCTGTTCGGCGGCCTGCGAACCGCAGGCGGCCAACACGGCGGCAATCACCGCGGCAGCGAGCACGTTGCGCAGCGGCGAACGGGCGAAGGACAGGAACGGGGTGGCGTTCGACGTCATGGGGAGGAAACCTCGTGGAGGGAAAGGGGGAGAGGAACACCGGCCAACTGTCCTGCGACCGGTAACGAAGCGAGTTTCTTGTCGGTACTGACGACCACCTGCCCGGGCTGGCCACGCCCGGCCAACAGCGACACCGCGCAACGGCCGACTGCCAGCGGGCTGAGCCACTCGCGGCAGGCCTCGGCCTTGCGCGCGGGGTTGCACACCGGTTCTTCGACCTGCAGCAGTTGCACGCGCACACCGAGCGGCTGCGCTTCTTCGTGCAACACCTGGGTGAGCATGCGGGTGGCCGATGCGGTGACCGAGCTTTCGCCATGGCCGGCCCACGGGCGCAGCGCACACGGACTGCCGATCAACACGTAACGGCCGCCCAGGTCGGCCAGCAGCGGCAGCAAGTGCCGGGCAGCGGCCAGGTGCGGCAGCAGGTCGCGCTGCAAACGACGTAGCAGCGCCGAGGCCGGGCGATCGATCAAGCGGCCGCTGGTGAGCGGACTGCCGAGACTGGCGACCACCGCGGCCAGCGGACGCTGGCGCTCGGCAATGCTTGCGGCCAGGGCTTCGGCGCTGGCGTCATCGGCCACCGAGCCAACCAGCGTGTCCAGGCCCGGCGCATCGCCGAAGCGCTTGCGCAGCGCCTTCAGGCGCTCGGCGCTGCGGCCGACGGCCAGCACCCGGCTGCCCGCTTCGAGCAGCGCGGCGACCACGCCGCCACCGACCGTCCCGGTCCCGCCGAGCACCAGCACCTCCGGCTGCAGCATCCCGCTCATGGGACTTTTACTCCCGGAATCGGAACAATCCGGATCGCACCGAAGCGGTCACCACGACGCGAGGCCAGGCGCAGGTTGCCGCCGCCCTGACGTTGCGGCGGCGGGGTGAATTCGCGAAAAGCCGCAGGCTGACGCGCGTTTACGTTGAAGTTGATGGGGTCGAAAGCGCTTTCCAACGCTTCCTTGCGGGTCGGCGGCAAGCCGAACAGACGACGCAGCCACATGGCGCACCTACGGGGGGATCTGGAATGGGTGGCAAGTTACGCCTCGAAGCCGCACTTGATTAGTCCGGATTTAGGGGAATAATCGTCCCGGTCACGGTCTAATCGTTTCGAGCCGGCCGTTCCCTCCTCCCCCTCCCGGAGAGCCCCCGCATGAATCGCGATCTCAACGACACCCTGATCTTCGTCAAGGTCGTCGAGCAGGGCAGTTTTATCGCCGCTGCCAACTCGCTTGGCCTGCCCAAGACCACCGTCAGCCGCAAGGTGCAGGAACTGGAGCAGCGCCTGGGCGCGCGCCTGCTGCATCGGACTACGCGCCGCATCGGCCTGACCGAGGCTGGCTCGGTCTATCACGAACATTGCCAGCGCATCGCGCGCGAACTCGAAGAAGCCGAGAGCGCGGTGGGCCAATTGCAGTCCGGCCCGCGCGGCTGGTTGCGCTTCACCGTGCCCTATTCCATCGGCATCACCTGGATCGCGCCGTTGCTGGGCGAATTCCACGCGTTGTATCCGGAAATCCAGCTCGACATGCACCTGGGCAACGAGAAGCTCGACCTGATCGCCGGCGAAGCGGATCTTGCCCTGCGCGTGGGCTCGCTGCCCGATTCCAACCTGGTCGCACGCAAGCTCGGCAGCCTGCGCACGCAGGTGTTTGCCAGCCCGGCCTATATCGAGCGCTACGGCGAGCCGCTGCATCCGGATGAGCTGCAGTTCCACCGCACGCTGGCGATGCGCAAGAGTCGCACCAATACCGTCAGCAACAACCGCTTCTACTGGTCGTTGACCGATGGCGCGGAACTGCGCGATTTCTCGGTCAACCCGCTGATGGTGGCGAACGATCCTTCGGCATTGAACGGCGCGCTGCTGTGCGGCGAAGGGTTGATGCTGACCGGCGACGTGATGGCCAAGCCGTTCATCGAATCGGGCATGATCCGCCGCGTCCTCGCCGGCTGGACCGGCCCGGAAGTCGACTTCAACGCGGTGTTTGCCGGTGGCCGGTTGATCTCGCCGAAGGTACGCGCCTTCGTCGACTTCCTGGTGGACAAGCTCAACTTCGACGCCAACTACATGATGGCGCAGTGCCCGGCGGCGAAGCTGGCGGCCGCGCAGGCCGAACAGGCCCGCAAGGACGCCGAGAACGGTGTCGAAGCGCAGGAAGAAGTTGAAGTGGCCCTGCAGGCCGAAGGCAAGCGCATCCTGGAAAAGGTCACCGGCTGACCTGGCCTCACCGCCCGGGGCAGCGCGCCATCGCCGCGCTGCCCTGGCGCGCATAGTGCGCCGCGGCCTCGCCATTGGGCGCCCGCAGCACCAGGACTTCACCGTTCTCGATCACATCGAGCAGCACGGCCTGACGCGAGGTGCGGGTGGTCAAGGCCACCTGCGCGGCCGCGCGCTGGTAACGGAAGGCGACATTGCCCTGCGCCCGAATCACCGTGCCATTGCCATCGGCATCGAATACCAGCGCGTCACGCGCGGCCTGCGTATCGCCACCGCACAACACCCAGGTCGTGCCGGCCATGGTGGCGCCCGGCGCCTGTGCGAAGACGGGGGATGCAGCGCCGCACAGCGCGGCGATAACGACTAGACGACGGAACATGACAGCCTCCAGGGCGCGATTCGAGTAGCGCGGCATGGTAGGCACTCGTCCTTCACCTGGCTCTGCGATTAATCCAATGCACTGGCCCGCTGCCGGCCTGCATTGGGGCGCAGTCCCGCCCCAAAAAGAACGCCCTCCTGGAAGGGAGGGCGTCTGGATGCCGCAACCGCCTCGACTCAGCGCATGCCGGATGTGCCGGCGGTACCTTCCTTGAGCGGAATCAGGTGGATCTCCACGCGGCGATTCTTGGCGCGGCCCGCATCGGTGCTGTTGTCGGCGATCGGCATGCGCTTGCCCATGCCCAACACCTCCATGCGCTCGCGCTGCACGCCCTGCGCGGCGAGGTATTGCGACACGGCACTGGCGCGCTGCTCGCTCAGGCGCTGGTTGACCGCATCGGTGCCGACGCTGTCGGTATGGCCGACCACTTCCACCATCGTCTGGTTGTATTCCTTCAGCGTGGCGGCCACGCCGTTGAGCGCCGAATAGAAATCCGGCTTGAGGGTGGCCTTGTTGAAGTCGAAGGTCACGCCATCGGGCAGGTTGAGGGTGATGTTGTCGCCCTGGCGGGTCACCTCGATGCCGGTATTGGCGGTGCGCTCGCGCAGCGCGCGCTCCTGCCGATCCTGGTACTGGCCGATGGCGGCGCCACCCAGCGCGCCGATGCCGGCGCCGACCATCGCGTGCTGGCGACGCTCGGTGGCGCTGTCGCCGGTCAACAGGCCACCGGCCACGCCGATCGCCGCGCCGATCAGCGCATTGCGGCCGGTCTTGTTCTGCTGCTGGGTAGGATTGCCGTTGGCATCCTGCTGCACGTACGAACCGCCGGTGGCGCAGGCCGACATCGACAGCGCAGCGGCAACGGCGATGCACACGGGCTTGGTGGCTGCTCGGAACATGCTTACTCCTTGATATCCGATTGATAGTGCGGCGAGCATAAACAGGCCGACGCGACCACCGCATGAGGAAAACGCATTCGCGCACACCGCATCGGGGTTTGCGTTCAGCAAACGCACGACGGCGTCATGAGTGCGCGCGCATACGCCAATACGCGGCCAATGCGGCATCCCGGCCTTCGGCCAGATCCACGATCGGCGCGGCGGGATAGCCGGGCGCATGCGAGGCCAGCACCGCTGGATGTTCCCAAGGCGCGAAGCGTTGCGCGGGCGGCAGCGTGGCCAGCTCCGGCACCCACTGCGCGATGTAACGTGCCTGCGGATCGAAGCGCCTGGCCTGCAGCACCGGATTGAACACGCGGAAATAAGGCGCCGCATCAGCGCCCGTACCGGCGACCCACTGCCATCCCAACGTGTTGTTGGCCAGGTCCGCATCCACCAGCGTGTCCCAGAACCAGCGCGCACCATGCAGCCAATGCTGGCGCAGGTGTTTGGTCAACAGGCTGGCCACGATCATCCGCACGCGGTTGTGCATGTAGCCGGTGGCCCATAGCTCGCGCATGCCCGCGTCCACGATCGGAATCCCGGTGCGACCGCGTTGCCAGGCCTGCATGGCTGGCGGATCGGGGGCCGCCCAAGGCATCGCATCGAAGCGCGCATCCAGGTTGTGCTCGGGCGTGTGCGGGAAATGGTGCAGCAGGTGATAGGCGAACTCACGCCAACCCAACTGGCGTAGATAACCATCGCGCTCCGCTTCCAGCGCCGCACCGCTCACACCGAACAGCGCGTGCGCAATGCGCCACGGCGCAATCTCGCCGAAATGCAGATGCGGCGACAGGCGCGACGTGCCGATCCGGTCCGGCAGATCGCGTTGCGCGCGATAACCGGACAACGCCCCCTCGACGAAAGCCTCCAGCAGCTCCCGCGCCCCGGCCTCGCCGGGCTGCCAGTGCGTCCAGAAGCTGCTATCCCAATCGCGCGACGGCGCCAGCTCGAGTGACGCCAGTGACGCACTGTCGATGTCGGGCGGCGCAGGCAGATGGTCGGGCGCCTCCCAGGGCGCAGCCAATCGCCATTGCCCCAGCGCCGCGCGCCAGAACGGCGTGAACACCTTGTACGGCCCGCCCTGCTTCGTCGCCAATTCCCACGGCTCGAACAACAGCGCACCGTTGAAGCTTTCCACTTCCAGCCCGTCCTCGCGCAGCGCCCGCTTGATTGCCGCATCGCGCGGCTGCGTGGCCGGCTCATACTTGCGGGTCCAATAGACCGCCACCGCGCCGGTATCGGCAACGAGCTGGCGCAAGGCCTGCTGCGAAGGGCCACGACGCAACAGCAGGCGCGAGCCGCGGCTGCGCAGATCCGCCTCCAGCGCGGCCAGCGAGCGATGCAGCCACGCATTCGATGCCGCCCCCGGCGCCCAACTGCCCTCCTCTTCGGGCGCATGCACGTAAACCGGCACCGGCACGTGTCCGGCATCGAGCGCGGCGCGCAAGGCGGGTTGATCATCCAGCCGCAGATCGCGGCGCAGCCATACCAAGGCGTAAGTCATGCCGAAGTGCAAGCGAAAAGAAGCATGATCTTAGCCGCAACCGCGTATGCGTCCGATCATGGCGATACATGATGCATGCACAAAACCGCCTGCCTGGCGCAGCGGCCGCTGCTAGCGTCGTGCAGCACCCTTGCCCCGGAACCCTGGATGACGCCACGACGCCTTGGCCTCTTGCTGGCCACCCTGCTGCCCCTGGCGGCCGCTGCCGCAGAACCGGCAACACAACCCGCCCCCGACTGGCAGGGCCCTCGCGGCACGGATGCCGAGCGCCCGGGCAAACCGGGCGAAGATGCCGCGGCCCGCAACGCACGATTGAGTGGTTTCCGCCAGGCGCGCTTCGGCATGTTCGTGCACTGGGGGCTCTACGCGCAGGCCGGCGGCCGCTGGAAGGAGCGCGAGGTCGAAGGCTATGGCGAATGGCTGCAGGCCAACGCACGCATTCCGGCCGCGGAATACGAACGCCTGGCCGAGCAGTTCAACCCGGTGGACTTCGACGCAGGTGCCTGGGTAGCGGTGGCGCGCGCCGCGGGCATGTCCTACCTGGTGTTCACCGCCAAACATCACGATGGCTTTGCGATGTTCGACTCGCAGGCTGACGACTACAACATCGTCGCGCGCAGTCCCTGGCGGCGCGACCCGCTGGCCGAACTGGCGCGTGCCGCCGCGCGCGCCGGCCTGCCGCTCGGCATCTACTACTCGCAGAACCTGGACTGGCGCGACCCCGACGCCCGCGGCAACGACTGGGAACCTGGCCATCGCAAGGCGGGCAACGACTTCAATGCCTACATGCAGCGCAAGGCCCTGCCGCAACTACGCGAACTGCTCGATGGTCGTTACGGCCCAGTGGCCGAATTGTGGTGGGACTACCCGGCTGACGCCAACCAGGCCGAGGGCGACGCGTTCCGCACGCTGGCCTGGTCTTTGCAGCCGCAATTGGTGATGAATGATCGCGGGGGTGGACGCGGGGGCGACTTCAGCACGCCGGAGCAGGCGGTGCCGTCGAAGATTGGCGGCGAGCCGGATTTCGAAGTGTGCATGACGCTCAACGACACCTGGGGCTACCGGCTGGACGATACGCGCTGGAAGAGCGCGCCCACGCTGCTGGGCCATCTGGTGGATACGGTGTCGCAGGGGGGCAATTTCCTGCTCAACGTCGGGCCGGACGCGCGCGGGCGGATTCCAGCCGAGAGCGTACGCATCCTGGGCGAGATCGGAGCATGGATGCAGGTCAATGGCGAGGCGATCCAAGGTGCGCGTCGTTGCCCGCTGCCATCGTTCGAGGGCGGGCGATGCACGGTCACGCCGGGGCGCCTGTATCTGTTCGTGCAGCGCTGGCCGCAGGCCGGGAAGTTGCGGGTGCCGATGCCGTTTGCGTTGGGGTCGGTGCGGTTGCTTGGCGAAGGTGCTGCTGCGCTGCCGTGGACGATGGAGGACGGCGAGTTGGTGATCGACTTGCCGATCGAATTGCGGGATGCGGTGGTGCCGGTGGTGAGTCTTTCGCTGACTTCTTCGTGACCTTTCGTGGTTGCTTGCGAGGCTTGGCTCTCTTGGTTCTGCGCGCGGCGCCCGGGGGCGATACCCCCATCGGGGGACGCCAAAAGCGTCCATCCATGGACTTGAGCTCGTGTGGCGACGTCCGTGTCGCCACACGCCCCCGATGGGGGTATCGCCCCCGGACGCCCCACAGAT